>ENA-UENW01000024-UENW01000024.1-marine-metagenome-genome-assembly--contig:-NODE-24-length-105386-cov-4.023673_pt1 | contig 105386 bp, 104 predicted proteins | sample MGYA00237876_ERZ529329 | MGnify/ENA primary metagenome ERZ529329 (study PRJEB26372, sample SAMN05368346) | marine metagenome | biome: cultured habitat; feature: ocean water; material: water; isolation... | reverse complement strand
CTTCCCTGAAGAGGTTCTGCCCCGTGGTAACGCTCTCTAATCCCGGTCTTGGCGCCACTGGCGGCAAAGACCTTCCCTCCACCGGGTATGCCTGGTGGTCCGGCAACGCCCGCCTGATCAACCTGTCCGGCCGTCTGCTTGGTGCCCACGTGGCCCACGCTGGTCTGATGGTCTTCTGGGCCGGCGCAATGATGCTGTTCGAGGTGAGTCACTTCACCTTCGACAAGCCCATGTACGAGCAGGGCTTCATCTGCATGCCCCACGTCGCCACCCTTGGCTACGGCGTGGGCCCCGGCGGTGAAGTCACTGATCTCTTCCCCTTCTTCGTGGTCGGTGTCCTGCACCTGATCAGCTCCGCCGTGCTCGGCCTCGGCGGCCTCTATCACGCCCTGCGTGGTCCGGAGATCTTGGAGAACTATTCCTCCTTCTTCTCCCAGGACTGGCGTGACAAGAACCAGATGACCAACATCATTGGTTATCACCTCATCCTTCTGGGCGTCGGCTGCCTGCTGCTGGTCTTCAAGGCCATGTTCTTCGGCGGCGTCTACGACACCTGGGCCCCCGGCGGCGGTGATGTCCGCATGATCACCAACCCGACCCTCGATCCGGGCGTGATCTTCGGTTACCTGTTCCGCGCTCCCTTCGGTGGAGAGGGCTGGATCATCGGTGTGAACTCCATGGAGGACATCATCGGCGGCCACATCTGGCTGGGTCTGACCCTGATCTTCGGTGGCATCTGGCACGCCATCACCAAGCCCTTCGGCTGGGTGCGTCGCGCCTTCATCTGGAACGGTGAGGCCTACCTGAGCTACAGCCTTGGCGCTCTGAGCTTCATGAGCTTCATCGCTTCGGCCTACATCTGGTTCAACAACACCGCTTATCCCTCCGAGTTCTGGGGCCCCACCAACGCTGAGGCATCCCAGGCTCAGAGCTTCACCTTCCTGGTGCGTGACCAGCGCCTCGGCGCCAACATCGGTTCCGCCATGGGCCCCACCGGCCTGGGCAAGTACCTGATGCGCTCACCCACCGGTGAAATCATCTTCGGCGGTGAAACCATGCGCTTCTGGGACTTCCGTGGTCCCTGGCTGGAGCCCCTGCGTGGCCCCAACGGTCTAAGCCTTGACAAGCTGCAGAACGACATTCAGCCCTGGCAAGTGCGCCGTGCGGCTGAGTACATGACCCACGCTCCCAACGCCTCGATCAACTCCGTGGGCGGCATCATCACCGAGCCCAACTCGGTGAACTACGTGAACCTCCGCCAGTGGCTGGGTGCAACGCAGTTCGTGCTTGCCTTCTTCTTCCTGGTTGGTCACCTCTGGCACGCCGGCCGCGCTCGCGCTGCTGCTGCTGGATTCGAGAAAGGCATCGACCGCAAGGCTGAGCCTGTGCTCGGCATGCCCGACCTCGACTGATCCACCGGTTCAACCCAAACGATCGTTATCAACCCTCGCCACACGGCGGGGGTTTTTTTATTGGGATGGGAGAGGCGATTTCTTAGCCTGTCCGAATCGATGGATCATCCGTGAACACAGGCCTGAACACCCGGGTGATCCACCACGGCGACAGCTTTGCGGGAGACACCGGCACGGTGATGCCGCCGATCTTCCCCACCAGCACCTTTGCCCATGGCAACGCTGGCGGATTTGATTACACCCGTTCCGGCAACCCCAACTTCCGCATCCTTGATGGGGTGCTCGCTTCGGTTGAAGGTTGCGCCCACGCCACCGTCTTCGCCTCCGGCGTCAGCGCCATCACCGCCGTGGTCTCCCAGCTGAAGCAGGGCGATCTGGTGCTCTGCGAAGAGAACCTCTACGGCTGCACCGTGAGGCTTTTCGAGCAGGTGTTTGCCAAGTTCGGCCTGAAAACCGCGTGGGTGGACTTCACCCAGCCGGCCGCGCTGGAGCAGATCCAAGCCCAGAAGCCGGCGATGGTGTGGCTGGAGAGCCCGACCAACCCTCTGCTCAAGGTGATCGACCTGGAAGCGGTCTGCGCCATCACCCAACCCCTCGGCATCCCCGTGGTGGTGGACAACACCTTCGCCACCGCCCTGGTGCAGCGCCCCCTGGAGCTGGGCGCCACCCTCTCACTTACCAGCACGACCAAGTACATCAACGGCCACTCCGATGCCCTCGGGGGAGCCGTGTGCACCAACGATCCTGAGTGGCACCAAAAAATGGTGTTCTCCCAGAAGGCCCTGGGGCTGCAGCCCTCCCCCTTTGATTGCTGGCTGATCACGCGGGGCATCAAGACCCTGCCGCTGCGGCTCAAGCAGCAGATGGCCAATGCCGCGGCCCTGGCCGATCAGCTGGCGGGGCACGCCAAGGTGAACTGGGTGCGTTACCCACACCGCAGTGATCACCCCCAGCATCAGGTGGCAACCCGTCAGATGCGCGCCGGTGGCGCCATCGTGACGGTGAGCTTCAACGCCAGCCAGGAGCAGACCTATGCCCTCTGCAAACAACTGCGTTGGTTCACCATGGCCGAAAGTCTGGGCGGCATCGAAAGCCTGATCTGCCACCCCGCCACCATGACCCACGCGGCGGTATCCGCCGAAGTGAAGGCCAAGCTGGGCATCGACGACGGCCTGGTGCGCTTCTCGGTGGGCTGCGAAGACCTCGCCGATCTGCAGGCCGATCTGGACCAGGCCCTGGAGCTGCTGGCGTGAGTCCCCGCAATCTGCTCATCGATCCGGCCTGGCAGGGCTCTGATCTCGGCCATCCCCTGCCCGACTCCCCCCATGCGGTGTCTGTGGCGCTGCCGCGCTGGCGCGATGTGATCGCCTACGAGGAAAAGGATCCGGCCTGCCGCGATGCCCTGCAGACGATCTATCCCCGCTTCGGCCTGCATCCGCTGATCCGACAACTGGTTCAGCCTTCGGAACTTGCAGGCACCACGGTCTGGCCCTACCCCACCGAAGCGGCAGCCCAGGCAGCCCTGGCCCACTGCCAACGCAAGGCACCGGAGAGCCGCTCGGAGCTGATTGCCATTGCTGGGCTGACCTGCCTGCGCAGTGATGCAGCGGCGAGCGCCCATGCTAAAGCGTTCTGGCAGCACACCGGCCTGGGCCTCTCCTCCCGCCAGGCCGCCATCGCCCTGGGGAAAGAGACATCCCCCAGCAGCACATCCGGCGACGCGGCCCGCGAGCTGATTCGAAAGCGCCTGGCATCCATCCATGGCGTCGACGCCCAGCAGATCAGCCTGCATCCAGCGGGAATGGCCGGCCTGTATGCGGCCCTCAGCGCCATCCAGACGCTGCGGCCGGGGAAGCCCACGCTGCAGCTGGGCTTCCCCTATGTGGATGTGCTGAAGCAGCCGCAGGTGGTGTTTCACGGTGGCGAGCTGTTGCAACCGCAGAGCCTCGCCGAGGTGGAAGCGGCCCTGGATCAGCTCCAGCCGGCGGCCGTGATTGTGGAGCTGCCCAGCAATCCGCTGCTGCGCTGCATGGATCTGCCGGGCGTGTCAGCCCTGGCCCGCAGCCGCGGCATTCCAGTGATTGCCGATGACACGATCGGCACCGGCATCAACCTCAACGCCCTGCCCTACGCCGATCTGATCTTCACCTCACTCACCAAGAGCTTCGCCGGCCGCGGTGATGTGATGGCTGGCAGTGTGCTGGTGAGCCCGCAGTCGCCCTGGGCGGCCTCCCTGCTGGCGGCGGTTCCAGCCATCGCCCCCCTCAGCGATGCCGATGCCATCGCCCTGGAGATCGCCAGCCGGGATGTGCTCCAGCGGGTGTCGCAACTCGATGCGAACGCCCTGCTTCTGGCGGAACGGCTCGAAGCCCATCCAGCCGTGAAGCGGGTGCTGCATCCAAAGAGCTGCCCCAACTTCCGCGCCTTGATGCGCAGCGGAGCTGGCCACGGCTGCCTGCTCTCCTTTGAACTGAAGGGAGGCCATGAGCACTCCAAACGGGTTTACGACGCGCTTCGGATCAGCAAAGGCCCCAGCCTTGGCACCGATTTCAGTCTGGTGTGCCCCTACACCCAGCTGGCCCACTACGACGAACTGAGCTGGGCGGAGCAATGCGGTGTGCCGGCTGATCTGCTCCGGGTGTCGGTCGGTCTGGAAGACCCCGAGGCACTATGGATGCGATTTGAGCAAGCGTTTGCTGACGAAGAGTCCGGTGAGACTCTGAAAAAGCCCTTAACAACAGGGTGAGGAGAGGCTTTCGATCATTAGTTTGTTTTCTTCGGGCCCCTCTACAGCAGCTCCATGTCCCGCATTTACGACGACAACAGCCAGGCCATCGGCAACACTCCGCTGGTCAAGCTGAACAACGTCACCAAAAACTGCAAGGCCACTGTGCTGGCCAAGGTTGAGGGGCGCAACCCCGCTTACAGCGTCAAGTGCCGGATCGGCGCCAACATGATCTGGGACGCAGAAAAGAGCGGAAAGCTCACCAAGGGCAAGGTGATTGTGGAGCCCACCTCCGGCAACACCGGCATCGCTCTGGCCTTCACCGCCGCGGCCCGCGGTTACAAGCTGATCCTGACGATGCCCGAGTCGATGTCGATCGAGCGGCGTCGGGTCATGGCCGTGCTCGGGGCTGAACTGATCCTCACCGAGGCCGCCAAAGGCATGCCCGGTGCGATCGCCAAGGCCAAGGAAATCGCTGAAAGCGATCCGGCCAAGTACTTTATGCCTGGCCAGTTCGACAATCCTGCCAACCCCGAAATCCACTTCAAGACCACCGGTCCTGAAATCTGGAACGACTGCGATGGCGCCATTGACGTGCTCGTGGCCGGAGTCGGCACCGGTGGCACCATCACCGGCGTCTCCCGTTACATCAAGAATGAAGCGGGCAAGGCGATCGAATCCGTGGCCGTTGAACCGACCAACAGCCCGGTGATCACCCAGACCATGAACGGTGAAGCCGTCAAACCCGGTCCCCACAAAATCCAGGGCATCGGCGCCGGCTTCATCCCCCAGAACCTCGACCTCTCCGTGGTCGACAAGGTGGAGCAGGTGACCAACGAGGAGTCCGTTGCCATGGCCCTGCGCCTGGCCCAGGAGGAAGGCCTGCTGGTGGGCATCTCCTGCGGTGCCGCCGCTGCAGCCGCCATTCGTCTGGCCGAGAAAGATGAGTACGCCGGCAAAACCATCGTGGTGGTGCTGCCCGACCTGGCCGAGCGTTACCTCTCCTCGGTGATGTTCGCTGAAGTGCCGACCGGAATCATCGAGCAACCGGTGGCTGTCTGAGCTGGCTCCACCAGAAGCCTTGGCCCCGTCATTGACGGGGCTTTTTTATGGCCTCACCGTGAACTGTTCAGGTCTCAGCGTGCTGGTGGGCGGGCCTGGGGCTGCACCGCCGCTGCATCAATCCACATGGCATCGCCATAGGAGAAGAAGCGATAGCTCCTTTCAATCGCTTCGGCGTAGAGCTTCAACAGGGCTTCCCGGCCGATCAGGGCACTCACCAACAGCAGCAGAGAGCTTTTGGGCAGATGGAAGTTGGTGAGCAGAGCTTGAATCACCTTGAACTGATAGCCCGGCTGAATCACCAGATCCACCGGCCCGGTGTAGGGCTTGAGAACACCGCCATGGGCTTGAGCGGCCCCCTCCAGGGCACGAACACTCGTGGTGCCCACCGCAATCACCCGGCCTCGACAAGCCTGCACCGCCTCCACCACAGCAGGGCTGACATCCACCCATTCACTGTGCAACTCCAAGGCAGTGAGGTCTTCCGTTTCAACGGGGCGAAAGGTGCCGAGGCCCACATGCAGGGTGATCCGGGCCAAATCCACCCCTTTCTTCTGCAAGCCCGCCAGCAGTTGATCACTGAAATGCAACCCCGCCGTCGGGGCGGCCACCGCACCGGGGCGATCGGCGTAAAGGGTCTGATAACGCTGGCTGTCGCTGGGGTCGTGCCGTTCGATGTAGGGCGGTAGAGGCACCTCACCCACGTCATTGAGCAAACCCTCAATGGTTTCGGCATCCCTGCAATCACTGGGGAACTGCACCACCCGTCCACCACTGGCTGGGTCTTCCGCGAGCACCGTCAGGCTGATCGAAGTGCCATCAATCGTGAGGCTGTCGCCGGGCCGCATGCGCTTGGCAGGACGGGCCAGGCAAAGCCAGCGGCCCTCCCCCCGCGGCTCCAGCACCAGCAACTCGGACAGCCCACCCCCGGAACGACGCACCGCCAGGCGGGCCTTCAACACCCGGGTGTCGTTCACCACCAGCAGATCACCAGGCTGCAGCTGCTCGAGCAGATCCCACACCTGGCCGTGAGCAGCATCCATTGATGGCTCCCCCTGGGGGGGAGCCATCAACAAGCGAGCGCTGTGGCGGGGCTCAACCGGTGCCTGAGCGATGCGCTCAGGCGGCAGCGGGTAGTCGTAGCTGCTGAGTTGCAGGTCCCTGGGGTCAGGCACGCGGGCGACCGATCAGAGCGCCAGGCTTTCTGGACGGTTCTCGATCAGATCGGCGAGATCCTTGAGGAATGCGGCACCGTCGGCGCCGTAAATCACGCGATGATCCGCCGTCAGGTTGACCTGCATCTGACGCTTGACAGCGATGGACCCGTCCTTGTTCGCCACCACCGTGGGGCGTGATGCAGCGACGGCGAGAATGGCCCCGGTGCCTGGGGGAAGGATCGCGTCGAAGCGATCAACACCGAACATGCCGAGGTTGGAGAGGGTGAAGGTGCCCGTGGAATACTCCTCCGGCTGCAGCTGCTTGCTGCGGGAGCGCTTGACCAGATCACCCCACTGACGCGACATCTCGTAGAGATCGGTGCGATCGGCATTGCGCAGCACCGGCGTGATCAAGCCACCGTCTTCCATCGCCACAGCGACAGCCACGTTCACGTCGGCTGGATAGGCCATGCCGGCAGCGGTGGTGGCGGCATTCACCTGGGGGTGACGCGCCAGGGTGACGGCCACAGCCTTGGCCAGCAGCGCCGTCATCGTGACGCCCTTGGGCTTCACCTGTTTGTAGAAGGCATCCAGCTTGTCGGTGGTGATGGTGTAACCGACGCGGAAGCAGGGAACCGCAAGGCTCGCCTCCATGTTTTTGTTCACCGCACCCTGGAGGGTGTTGAAGGCCACGGTCTCGCCGGGCCGACCAAAGCTATTGCCCGCCGGAGCCGACGGGGCCGCTGCTGCTGCTGCTGCGCCAGCCGAGGAAGCAGCGGGGGCCGTTCCTTCCGCCACCCGGGGCACGGAGATGGGCTGACCGGAGGCTTGCTCCACGTCTTCGGCCTGAATCCGGCCGTGGGGGCCGCTGCCGCGCACGGTGGCCAGGTCCACACCCATCTGGGAGGCCAGCTTCTTGGCCCGGGGGCTGGCCACGATGCGACCGTCGTTCACCACCGGTGCCGACGGTGCAGGGGCAGCAACAGGTGCCGGGGCGGGGGCAGGAGTCGGAGCTGGGGTCTGAACCGCAGCTGGCGTGGGCGCCGGAGCCGGTGCAGGGGCTGGCGCCGCAGCAGGATCGCTGGGGGCCTTGGCCTGGGCGTCGGCGATCTCAGCCTCGGTTTCGACAATCAGGCCGATGGTTTCGCCCACCGGTGCTGTGCTGCCAGCAGGCATCAGGACCGCTGCGAGGTAGCCGTCCTGGAACGACTCAACGTCCATATCCGCTTTGTCGGACTCAACGACAAGAACTGACTCGCCCCGAGCCACCTTGTCTCCGGGCTGTTTCAGCCACTCCACGATCTTCCCCTCCGTCATGGTGGAGCTGAGGGCAGGCATGAAGATGTCTGTGGTCGCCAAAACCGTCTCCGGGAGGGCAGATCAGGGGAGTTTACGAGTCAGCAGAGGCAAGCCGATCAGGCTTCCTCAATCGACTGCACAACGCCATCCTTCACAACGATGGCCACCTGCATCTTCTGCACCAGGTTGTCGCCGACCTTCAGCTCACAACTGCTCTCCAGCTGACCCTGCTCAACGATCTGGTCCATCTCCAGCTCACGCACCTGGGCCTGCTGCTGAAGCAGGTTGCGCTTCTGCTCCTCCAGCTCGGCGCGCTTGGCCGCCACCTGCTGTTGGATCTGCGCCACCTGATCCTGCACGCGGGGATCAAGGGGGTTGGCGCTCTGACGACGCACCTGGTCCACCACGTCCTGACCTTCCTGTTCCAGCTGAGCCAGCTGTTGGTCAGCGGTGGCGATGCCATTGCTGAGCTCGCGCTCTGCTTCTTCTTTCCAGGTGGGCGTCACGACGGCGCGGACGGTGATCGGACGCTTGATCGTCAGGGAAGTGCCGTCGGACATGGGTTCTTGGGAGACGGCCAAAGCGTGTCAGCCCTTTCACGTGGGGTCAATCACCGGACAACCGACCACCCCCCAGGCCTCGTCAGACGCGGTCAACGTCCGTAAAGGCCATCGATCAACTGCTGATCGCGGCTGGTGATGCGATCACGGCGCTGCTTCAGGGTCTGGGTCAGAAGTCCGTTTTCAATGCTGAAGGGGTCCACAAGCACCACCCCCGCTAGCCGTTCATCACCGCGGGAGCCCGACCGCTGCTTGAGCAAGCGGTTGCATTCGCGCATCAACAAACGGAGCAAAGCCGGATCACCGGGTTGGCCGCCCAGATCCTGCGCCACGCTCACACCGGCTTCAGCCGCCCAGGCCACGATCGCCTCAGCACGGGGAACGATCAGGCCACCGAGCTGGCGTTCGTCCTGACCCACCAGCATCACCTGCTCGATCAGGGGGCTGGCCACCAGGGCCTCTTCCAAAGGGCCGGGCTCGATGTTCTCGCCACTGCTCAACACAATCGTGTCCTTGGCCCGGCCGGTGAGGGCCACCGAACCATCCGGCAGAAGCATGCCGAGATCGCCGGTGTCAAACCATCCCGAGGCATCGAGAACCTTGGCGCTGGCCTCGGGTTTGCCGAGGTAGCCCGCCATCACCTGGGGGCCCCGCACCATCACCCGCCCCCGTTGCCGGAAGCCCAGGGGCTGGCCGCTCTCGGGATCGACGATCCGGAATTCGGTCTGGGGCATCGGCAGCCCGGAGCTGCCGCGGATGTTGCGCCAGGGCCTGCGGCAACTCACCACAGGGCTGGTTTCGGTGAGGCCATAGCCCACCAGCAGCTCAATCCCCACGGCTTCAAAAAAGGCATCGATGTGGGGCGCGATGGCACCGCCACCACTGATCGGATAGGCGAGCTGACCGCCACTGAGCTGGCGACGCAGCTTCGGCCAGATCAAGGTCGAGGCCAGGGCATGCAGGGGCCAGCGCAGGGCCGCGGAGCCGCAGGCACGCAGCCGGCCAGAGGCTGACACCGGTTCCAGCAAGAGGTTGCGCGCCGTGCGCACGGCTTTGCGCTGGGCAGCGCTGTTGGCCAATGCCGCCCGCAGCAGGCGCTGCCGGGAGGGGGGGAAGGTCTTGAGCACATCCTCAAATCCAGCCTGAACCGCCTCCCACAGCCGCGGCACGGTGGCCATCGCGATCGGCCGGACCCGCGGCAGATCCTTCTTGAGTTGCTTGATGGTTGTGTAGGTCTGCGTGCAGGCGCAGGAGAGGAAGAAGTAGCTGGCACTGCGCTCGTAGGCATGCCAGATGGGCAACACACTCAGCACCGGAGCACCGTGCTCGGGATAGGCCACACAGGCCAGTGAGCTCATCTGATGCAGCAGGTTGGCGTGGGTCAACGGGACCCCTTTGGGTTGGCCGGTCGTGCCCGAGGTGTACAGAACAGTGGCCACGGCGTCTCGCCCCCTCGCCGAGCCAACGGGATCGAGGCCGGCCCCTGACGCCAGAAACGCCTCCCAGCCCATGGCGCCCTCGGCAGGCTCCCCTTCCAGCTGAAGCACAAAACGCAGCTGAGCCCTTTGCTCTGGGGGAAGGGCCAGACGACGCCACACATCAGCGTTCTGCACCACCAGGGCCGTTGCACGGCAATCCGAAAGGATGTAGCGCAGCTCCTCCACCGGGGCCGAGGCACCGCGCACGGCATCAGCTGCACCGGCACGCATCAGGCCCTGATCCGCCACCAGCCAGCGGGGGCTGTTCTCAGCAAACAGAGCCACCACATCCCCATCCTTCACGCCATGGCGCCGAAAGGCGGCAGCAGCGGTGGCGATGCGCTCCGCCAGTTCGCCGAAGTTGAAGCGTTCGGGATGCGCAGCATGGGGCGCATCGACGGCGGCAATCAGCCCGTGGCGGTCGGCGAGCCAGGGCCACACCGCATCGACCCTCTGCAACTTCTGAACATGAGCATGACGCTGCAAAGCGTTCGTTTCACGGGTTGTCGGGCTCCAGCTGGCCGTCATCCGAGGCAGGGGTTCAAACAGCTCAGGTCTATCTCGCTTCCTCCTCCCAGACCAGACCGAAACGATGGGCCAGGGCTTGCCGCAGCAACGGCTGCACCTCAGCCGACGTCAGCCCTGGCAACCAGTCCGCAAGCCGCCCGACCGCACGACCGGTGAGCCCACAGGGGGTGACTCGCTCAAACCCCAGCATCGAGCAATCAACGTTGAGGGCCAGGCCGTGCTGGGTGATCCAGCGGCGACAGCCCACACCGATGGCGGCGACCTTGCGGTTGTCCAACCAGAGGCCTGTCAACCCCGGCAGACGCTGACCCTCCAGGCCCAACTCCGCCAGAACATCCAGAACGACTTGTTCCAACTGGCGCAGATACCAGTGCAAATCGGGCGTGCGGCGCTGAAGGTCCAACACCGGGTAGGCCACCAGTTGGCCGGGCAGGTGATGGGTCACCTCCCCGCCCCGATCGATCCGATACAGGGGTGCCGGTGGCTCAGCGGGATCGAAATGCAGGTGCTCCTCGCTGGCACCACGGCCGAGGGTGTAGCAGGTCTGGTGCTGCAGGATCCAGACCGCCTCCGGAGCCGATGGATCAGCCAGAAGATGGGTCTGCCAGCGCTGTTGCGCCGACCAGGCGGCATCGAATCGAACCGGATCACCGGGCTCGAAAAGAAATGCACGCTGGGGGTGGGCCGAATCGTGGGCCGGTTCTAGCTTGCCGATAACAACCGGCACAGGAGTGAGGCATGAAGTTGCTGATCCATGGTCGCAACCTCGAGATCACGCCGGCGTTGCGGGATTACACCCAAACCAAGTTGGAGCGGGCCACATCGCACTTCGGTGATGCTGTTCGCGAGGCCGACGTCCATCTCTCGGTGGCCCGCAATCCCCGGGTGCCGCAGCAGACCGCCGAGGTAACGGTCTTTGCCAACGGCACGGTGATCCGCGCCCAGGAACGCAGTGAAAACCTGTACGCCAGCATCGATCTGGCCGCCGGAAAACTGGCCCGCCAACTGCGCCGCTGGAAGGAACGCCACAGCGATCACCACCACAGCCATGGCCATAGCGCCAGCCACACCCCCAGCACGGATGTGGTCAACGACGCATCCCCCGTTGAAGCCTCCCTTCTGCAAGGGCGAGAGGCGGAACTGCCGGATCCAGGGGTGCGGCGCAAATATTTCGCCATGCCGCCCATGGGCCTGGAGGAGGCACGCCGCCAGCTGGATCTGATCGACCACGACTTTTACCTGTTCCGGGAGAAGGAGAGCGATCAGCTGCAGGTGATCTACCGACGCAACCACGGTGGGTATGGGGTAATCCAGGCTCGTGAGTGACCTCCCGGCCCGCCATGGCTGATCCAGCCCAAGAGCTCCCCGACCTCCCCCCCCGGCTTGATCAGGCGATTCTCGACCCCCTGCTGACCCGGGACCAGCTTCAAGCCCTCTGTGATTCCGGAATGCAGGAGGGCGTGCGGGCCATCTGCACCACACCGCGTCAGCTGCCGCTGCTGCGGGAACGCATCGGGACGACCGACGCAGGTCCTCGCCTGGTGGCGGCCATCGGCTTTCCCTTCGGAACCATTCCCGCTGAGCTCAAGCTGGCGGAAGCGGAGTGGTGTGCCGCCCATGGCGCCCAGGAGCTCGATGTCGTGCCCGATTTCAGCGCCTTGGCCAATGGTGATTCAGGCGCGTTTGCCGAGGAACTTGCCGCCCTCTACGAGCTGGGGCTTCCCGTGCGGGCCGTCCTGGACATGGCCCGTCTGGAGAGCGAACAGCTGGAACTGGCCGTGGAGGCCGCCATTGATGCTGGCGCTGCGGGACTGCAGACCAGCAACGGCTTTGGCCCGGCCTGCCATGCCGATCAGATCCTTGCGTTGAAACAGCTGATCCGCAAACGCTGCGCCATCAAGGCAGCCGGAGGGATCCATAGCCTCAGCCAGGCAGGAGACCTGCTGTTGGCGGGGGCCGATCTGCTGGGCACCAGCAGCGCGCCGGCTCTTCTGCAGGCCCAGCGCCGCCTCGCGGCCTGAATGGCAGAACGACGCCTCACCGGACTTGCCCTCAAGGTGGGCCCCCTCGGCGAACACGACCGCCTGCTGAGCCTGCTCAGTGATGCGGAGGGCGTCAGTCGCTTCGCAGTTCCCGGAGCACGCCGTCCCAAGAGCAGTCTGGCCGCCGCGGCCCCCCTCACCCTGCTGGAACTGCAGGTGGGAGGACGCAGCGGCCTAGCCCGGGTGCGACAACTGCGGGTGCTGCGCAGTTTTTCAGGCCTCGGACAACAACTGGAAACCCTGGCTGCGGCGCAGGCGCTGTGTGATCTGTGCCTTCAACTGGCGGCCCAGGACCCTGTGGACGGGCTGCTGGAAACGATGCAGCTGCACCTGGAACGCCTGGAGGAGCACCGAGCCGACCCGGAGCTGGTGCTAGCCGGCACGGTCCAGGCCTGCATCCATCTGCTCACCCTGGGCGGTTATGGACTGCCGTTGCAGACCTGCTGCATCACAGGCGATCCCCTGGAGCCACCGCTGGGGCAGTGGGACTGGCGCTGCAGCCTGCTACCGCAGGACGGCTTTGCGATTAATGAGCAGCCCGGGGCGGCGATTCAGCTGAATCCCTCCGAACTGGCCCTGCTCCAGCGACTGACCCGGGCCGAACTGCCCCATCGCCGGGACGGTGCGCTGATGGGCCCCCCAGCCGTGTGGCGCCGGCTGCTGCGGGTGGTTGAGATTTGGAGCCGGACGCATCTGAACCGACCCAGCAAAGCCCTGGCCATGCTGCGAGAGACGCTCCTGGCAGGCGCGTGAGCCATCATGGCCGCGATGCAATTGCCCCTTGAGCGGACCGAGCCTCACCACCCCTGAACCCGCTCTGCCCACCGGCAGCAACCCGGAGGGAAAGCGTGGCTTGGAAGCCGTGCTGCGCCTTAAGGACTTCCGCAAACTCTGGCTGGGCCAGATCTTTTCCCAGCTGGCGGACAAGTTCTACATCGTGCTGATGGTCTTCCTGATCGATCAGCACCTGCTGCTGAAGGGGCAGGGAAACGGCGTGCTGGCGGAGATGGCCTCGGATTACGGCCTCGACATCAGCACACGCACCCAGGTGATCACCCTGCTGGCCACAGGCATCTTTGTGGCCAACACCATCCCGGCCATGCTGCTGGGAACGGTGGCTGGCGTCTGGGCGGACCGCTGGCCCAAGCGTCGGGTGATGGTGGCCAGCAACGCCATCCGAGCCCTGTTGGTGGTGTTCGCACCGCTCTGTCTGCTGCCAGGGCCCATCTGGCTTGGTCTGCCCTGGGGCTACTGGGGGCTGGTGGGCATGACTTTCCTGGAGTCAATTCTGACCCAGTTTTTCGCCCCCTCGGAACAGGCCACGATTCCTGTGGTGGTGCCGGGAGATCACCTGTTGGCTGCCAACTCCCTCTACCAAGCCACCAGCATGGGGGCGACGATCCTGGGCTTCGCGCTGGGTGAACCGATTCTTCGCGTCCTGCACAATAGCCTGGCGATCATCGGCATCGATGGCGGCGAGTTTCTACTGCTCCCGCTCTGTTATGGCCTTGCGGCCCTCAGCCTGTCGCGCCTGAAGCTGCAGGAAGCCCCCAAGCCCCCCTCCAATACATCGGTGTGGACGGAGATCGGCGAAGGATTGCAGGTGCTGCGCCGGGTGCCTTCAGTGCGTGGCGCCATGATTCATCTGGTGCTGCTCTACAGCCTGTTGGCAGCGCTTTACGTGTTGGCGCTCCAGCTGGCTGCCCTGATCGAGAACCTGGGGCCCTCAGGCTTTGGTGCCCTGCTGGCCATGAGTGGACTGGGCATGGCGATCGGAGCTGTGGTGATCGCCCAGCTGGGCCATCGGTTCAGCCGCCGCCGGCTCACAGCAGCAGGCCTGGGAACCATCACCTGGACCCTGGTGCTGCTCAGTCAGCTGCGGGGATCCCTGGCCTTCACCCTCAGCCTCTGCGGAATCCTGGGCATCGGCGCAGCTCTGGTGGCGATCCCAGCGCAAACCACGATTCAGGAAGAAACCCCCGAAACCGAGCGCGGCAGGGTGTTCGGACTGCAGAACAACCTGATCAACATCGCCCTGAGCCTGCCGCTGGTGCTGGCGGGCACCCTGGTGAGCAGCATTGGTCTTCAACCGGTGCTGTGGCTGCTGGCGGGGTTGGCCCTGGTGGCAGCGTTGATCGAACGACCGTGGCAACGCTGCTAACTTGCCGTTTCGCCTGAGGAGGCCCAACCCGCTTGGCGCAGATTGCGTGGCTCGGCAAGAAGTCTCCCTTCTGCGGGAATGTGTCCTACGGGATCAGCACCACGGAGTCCCTGCGCAAACGCGGGCACCAGGTGCACTTCATCCATTTCGATAACCCGCGCAGCCCGGAGCGCGACAACACATCGCTGCTGGCCAACGACCCGGACGTCAGCCTGCCTTATCTGGTCAAATCGCAGGTTTACACGATCCCTTCCCCTGGAGCGCAGCGGGAGCTGAGGGAATCCCTGGAGCGGCTGCAGCCCGATCTCGTGCACGCCAGCCTCACCCTCTCCCCCCTGGATTTCCGCCTGCCGGAGCTCTGTCAGCAGCTGGGCGTGCCCCTGGTGGCCACCTTTCACCCCCCGTTTGATGCAGGCCTGCGCAACCTGACGGCGGGCACCCAACAGCTCACGTACCAGCTGTATGCACCGGCCCTGGCCCGCTACGACCGGGTGATCGTGTTTTCACAGCTTCAGGCGGACTTTCTCGAGCGCCTGGGCGTTCCCGCCGATCGACTGACGGTGATTCCCAATGGTGTGGACACTGACCGCTGGTGCCCCACCAGCCCTGGCACCCTTTCGCTGGTGCATCAGCAGGTGCGGCAACGGCTGGGGCGGGAACGGATTTTTCTCTACATGGGACGCCTGGCAACGGAGAAGAACGTTGAAGCCCTGCTGCGGGCCTGGCGGCTGGTTTCACCGGAGGGCTGCCGGTTGGTGATCGTCGGCGACGGGCCATTGTGCAACAGCCTGATGAACCAGTTCAACGACGATCGGATCCTCTGGTGGGGCCACGAGCCAGACCTGGACACCCGGGTTGCACTGCTCCAGTGCGCTGAGGTCTTCATCCTGCCGAGCCTTGTGGAGGGCCTGTCGCTGGCCCTGCTGGAGGCGATGGCCAGCGGAACAGCCTGCGTGGCCACCGATGCCGGTGCCGATGGCGAGGTGCTGGAGCAAGGGGCGGGAATCGTGCTGAGCACCCAGGGCGTCACCACCCAGTTGCGCACGCTGCTGCCAGTGCTCAGGGATCAGCCGGTGCTCACGGCGGAACTGGGCCGCAAAGCCCGCCTCCGCGCCTTGGAGCTCTACACGATTTCCAGCAACATCGACGCCCTCGAACAGCTCTACGCCGACCTGATGCAAACCAGCACGGTCGCCGCCTGAGCCAAGCCATCAGCGCCAGTCCAAGCCAGGAACCCAGCCCACAATCGCTGGGGTGACTGCGGCGTATTGGCTGTAATCCGGATGCAGCGCCCGCAACCCCTGCTCCTCGAAGCGGGCTTTGCCCCGCAACACAGCCGCCAGGCTGACCAACAGCAACAGATGCAGCGGTCTGCCTGTGGCCAGCACCACTCCTGCGGAACACAGCAAGACCGCCCGGTACAAGGGATGCCGGCAGATGGCGTAGGAGCCTGTGGCGATCAACTGATTCGCCGGCTTGGGCGCCGGCAACGGCGAAAGGCTGGCCCCGAGACAGCGAAGCGCCTCAAGGGCCCGAAACAGGCTCAAAGCCAACAGCAGCAGACCCAGCCCGAACAGGGGTTTAGGCCAAATCGCCACACCGAAGCTGGCGGGAGCTGGCCAGACCGGCAAAAGATGGGCCGTGATCAGCAGCAGCTGGGCCAGCAGCCACCACTCACCCCGGCGGTTGTCCAACCAGCCGCCCCAACTGAAGCCCCAATCGGAGAACATTCACTCGCTGACCACCAATGTTCGGACGTTACGGCGCTGCACCAGACCCGCCAGGGTCTGCATGTCGTCCCAGCGAATCAAGCCCACACAGCCGAGCGTGCCGCTGTTGGCATTGCGGTTGGCACTGGGGTCGAGATGAATGCCCAGATAACCCCGTCCTGTGGGGAACTGCGGTTCAATCCCAATCCAGATCGGCCCGAGCTCCCGCGGATCCGCGGGACCCAGGGGCTCCACCGGCCCAAGGACGTAGCGACCGGCGGGGAGCGGCGCACGAGTGCCGGAGCGATGGCGATCGGCGTTCTGACGGTGGGCCCGACCGCTGACGGCATCGAAGTGCTGCACGGGCTGACCAGGGGTTTCCAGACGCAGACTCCAGATGGGATCGCCCGTGCGCGGGAGGGATCGCGTGGTGCGGTTCAGCACCAAGACCGACTCGTTGGCGGAGGTGGAGATGGATGGCGACGTGGTGGGGAGCCTGGAGGCAGAGGCCAGATCCATCTCAGCGGCAGAACAGGGCACGACCAACAGCGCCAGCAGCTTCAACGCGAGACAGGACCGAACGACCACAGCAGCCAGGCAAACAGGCGGAACCCTATGGGCGGTTTTTATTCGCTGAGGAAATAAAAGCCAGCACTCTCACTGTCCCCTTCTGAGACCCAGCTCGAGAAAAGGTTCAGAGCTCGTTTTCGGCCAGCCGCAGCGCTTCAGCCTCCTTGGTTGGATCCAGGGCGCAGCTGTCATCCAGCAGGCGCTGCAGGCGTGGGCTGACGGCGACCACCAGGGGATTGGTCAGCACGCGCCGGCTGATGCCCAACTCCTCGAGCGAAATCGCCAGGGCTTGGCTGGCCTGGCGGCGCGGCAGACGCCCCTTCTCCACCTGACAGTCGCTGCTGGCCTTGGCCATGGCGGCATAGCCGCGAATGCGGCGGGCCAGCACCACCACGGCAACCCGGCGCTGAACCTCGGGTGCCAAAGGAGCATCCTCAGCAGCAACAGGGATGGGTGTTGCCATGGGCAGACCCAGCAACAGCGCAGCAAGGAAGCGGTGGAGACGCATCAAGGTGTCTGGAACGCCCCCTCAGTCAAGCCCGGGAAATCGCTGGGCGATGGTGCTGCCGGTGTACTGCGCCACCCATCCCTCGGGGTTGTTGAACCAACGCACAGCACAGAACTGAGGCCGAGAGCCCATGTCAAACCAATGACGGGTCCCAGCAGGGACCCGCATCAGGTCGCCCCGTTCGCACAGCACGCTGAGCACCTCGGAACCGATGTGCAGCACAAACAAGCCGCACCCTTCCACAAAAAAGCGCACTTCGTCTTCGGCATGGGTGTGCTCCTCAAGGAACTTGCGGCGCAGGGGCTCGCGATCGGGGTGATCCGGCGTCATCCGAATCGCGTCGACCGTGGCGTAACCGCCATCGCGTTGAACCCGAGCGATGGCATCGGCATAGGCCTGGAGGATGGTGGCCTGGTCGGCCCCCTCCGGCAGACCCTGCTCCGCCGGCCATTGCTCAAAGCCGATGCCCCGGCGGCTGAGCTCCGACTGAATGACAGCCGGATCGTTGCTCTCCAGCGAAGGCATGAGCCCATTCACAGCATGGGCTGAGCTTTCGTCTGGAAAGATGCTGAGACGACTCATCGTCTGGACCCCGGGCGCATCGACTGCTGACCATCATCGATCCCGCCACGACTGGGGGTCTCACACTGGTGGGGGTCGGCCCCGGCGATCCTTCCCTGCTCACCCTGGCCGCCGTTGAAGCCATCCGCCAAGCGGAGGTGGTGGCCTACCCGGTCGGACGACCAGGGGCCGACAGCATGGCCGCCAAAATCGCCGCGGCCTGGATCCGCAGCGACCATCAGCGTCTGCCCTTGTTGTTCCCGATGGTGGAAGCCGCCGAACCGCGACGCACCGCCTGGGGAGCGGCGGCACAGGAGCTGCAGCAAGCCATCCGTTCCGGCCAGCAGGTGGCACTGCTGTGTGAGGGAGATGCGTCGCTGTTTGCGAGTTGCAGCTACGTGCTGCTGGCCTTGCGTCAGGCGTGGCCCGACTGTCCCATCAGCGTGATTCCCGGCATCACCTCCTGCTCGGCAGCCGCGGCTGCGGGCCTCTGGCCCCTCGCTCTGCAGCAGGACCAACTGCTGTTGCGCCCTTGCCCCGACACACCCGAGGAGCTGGAGCGGGTGCTGGACACCGCCGCGGCAACGGGGCAAGTTGTGGCCCTGCTGAAGCTGGGTCGGCGCTGGAGTTGGGTGCAACCCCTGCTGAAGCAGCGAGGCCTGCTGCAACAAGCACTGTTTGCCGAGCGGGTCGGCTGGCCCGACCAGCAGATCTGTTGCGCGGATGCCGTTGCGGCCGAACCTCGCCCCTACTTCTCGCTGCTGCTGATCCGGCAGGGTTGGCCGGAGGTGCTGCCCTAGGCCAGCTCCCGGCTGCGTTCCGCAGCAGCGACGACTGCTTCGATCAAGGCGGAGCGCAGGCCGATGCGTTCGAGCGCGCGAACGCCGGCGATGGTGGTGCCCCCCGGGGAGGTAACCATGTCCTTGAGCTGGGCAGGGTGCAGATCGCGACGGTCCAGCAGCTCAGCCGTTCCAGCCAGGGTGCGGTGGCTCAGCCGCAGGGCCAGGTCCCTGGGAAGACCGGCAGCAACAGCCCCATCAGCCATGGCTTCCGCCACCAGGGCCACAAAGGCAGGGCCCGACGAGGTGAGGGCAAGGAACGCATCGAGCTTGGCTTCCGCCAACTCCAGAACTTCGCCCACATCGGCGAACAGCTGCCGCACCTGATCCCGTTGCCCTTGGTCGATCCCCTCCCCCCAGGCCAGAGCTGTCAAACCAGCTCCCACCAGCGCAGGCGTGTTGGGCACCGCCCGCACACAGCGATGACCGGGAAACAAATGCTGCAACCGAGCCAGAGACACCCCCGCCAACACAGAGATCAGCAGCGGTTGACCCACAACAGGTCGTGCAGCTGCTGCAACGGCATCGAGTTGCTGCGGCTTCACCGCAAGCAGCTGGATCGGAGCCGTCCAGACCTGCTGAGCGGAAGGATCATCAGCCGCAACCAAACCGATGCCAGCCGGAAGGCCCCCACGTCGTTGCTCAAGCGAGCCAGATCCTCCGACCACTGCCAACAGCTGTTCAGCCGGAATCCGTCCACGCTCCAGGAGAGGAACCACAAGGGCCTGAGCCATGCGACCCAGGCCGATCACACCGATAGCGGGCTGCACTGCGGGCTTCAGAGAGCGGCTGCCCCCCAGGCGGGCGAGGGTGCGCTGGCGGATTCGTCGACATCCGCCACATCGGCCTCACGGCTCACCACCGTTGGAGCCGAGGCTTCGTCGTGACCGGTGTTGGTCACGGTGACGCAGCTGGGGGCGAACAGGAAGATGCTCTCCCCGACGCGCTCTTGGTGTCCATCGATCGCGAAGGTGCCACCAGCAACAAAATCCACAGCACGCTGGGCCTGGTCGGGCTCCATCATCGTGAGATTGAGGATCACCGTCTTGCGCTCCCGCAGCGCCTGAATGGCCCGAGGCATTTCATCGAAGCTGCGGGGTTCCATCACATTCACCTCAGCAGCAGCATTGCTGATGCCGGGCATGTCGATCACGTTGGATCCAGGCAGATCACCACCCAGGTCAAACGGGTTGGAGTCTCCAATGGTGGCCAGTGCACCACCGTCAGCCTGCAGAGCGCGCTGGTCCTGGTCATCTTGCTCGTCGTCGTAGGCGAAATCATCCAATTCGCCATCGAGATAGTCATCGCCAGCGACGACGGCACGGAGACGGGAGATCAGCGACACCTTGGGATTCCTCTCGGTCTGAATGTGGTTCGAAAACCATGTCCCTGGATACCGTTTTCGCTGCGGCGGGGCAAGTCAATTCGCAGCGTCTGTTGACACCAATCTCGGACCGAACAGGGCCGAACCAATCCTGAGCCAGGTGCTGCCCGCTTCAGCAGCCTCTTTCCAGTCCGTGCTCATCCCCATCGAGCACTCCGCCAAGGCCAGCCGATCCGCCAGGGCACGGCAGTCGGAAAACAACGCCTTGCGCTGATCTGCAGCCATCTCGAGAGGCGCCATGGTCATCAGACCCGAGATCCGCAACCCCGGCAGAGCCTGCAGATCAGACCAAATGGCACCGAGTTCATCGGCCGACAAGCCCCCTTTGCTGGGATCGGGCCGCAGTTTCACCTGCAGCAGCACTTCAGGCTGACGGCCCTCCTCAACGGCGATGCGCGACACCCGTTCGGCCAGTGCCAGGGAATCCACCGAGTGAATGACGTCGAAGGCCTTCACCACCGGCCGCACCTTGTTGCTTTGCAGGCGACCAATGAAATGCCAGCGCAAGTTCAGATCGATCAGCTCCTCCTGCTTCGGCAGAGCCTCCTGAACACGGCTTTCCCCGAAGTCACACTGACCAAGCTCCGCCACGCAACGCACGGACGCGGCTGGATGCCCTTTGCTGACGGCCAGAAGCCTGGATGAAGTGGGGCGGGCTGCCTGGAGCACCTGCCAACGCGCCGCGAAGGAATCGGTCAAGGGTTCAGATGAACGTTTGATCGAACAGCTGACTCCAGGACTCGAGGTCGTCCGATCCATCACGACGGCAACGGCCCAAATGCACCTCAGCGTGGTGACGCGCATCCCCGTAGGGAATCACTTCGAACTGGGCGCCACGGGGCTGCAGGGTGACCAGGAAGAACATGCGCTGGGCATACAACGTGGCGTAGACGTCACGGCCCTCACCTGCCGGAGCCACCCGATAGAGCATCCCGAAGGTGGGGTGATTCAGATATCGCTCGGACGCCATGCCGTGATCGGAGCTCATAGAGCACCGTACTGACCACGGAGCCCAATCACCAACACAAGAACGACCGTCGCCAGGCCATTCAGCAGGGGAGCAGCCCGATCAGGCGGCATGCGGAAGTACGACGGACCAAGAATTCGCCCCCCACGGGCGACCAGGGCATCGGCCCCCTGCTCAGCCCTGAGAAGGATGTTGGCCAGAAGCCGCTCACCGACGGCCAGCACCAAGCCGAAACCGGCCTTGAAGCCCAGCTGGCGCAGGTTGACGGCACGGCTGGCGAGAGAGCGCAGCAGATTTTGGAGCTCCTCCTGCACCAGAGGCAGAAAGCGAAGTGCCAGCAGCAATTGAAACCCCAGCCGCTCCACAGGACATCCCAGCCACTTCAAGGGAGCCAGGCACCAGCTGAGGGCCCAGACCAGATCCTCAGGCGGGGTCGTGATCAGCATCAGGTTGACGCTGTGAATCACGGTGAAGATCAAGGTGGACGTTCGCAGCCCCAGCAGCGCCGAAGCCCGATCCACCACCAGCGGCCCCAGCTGGAGACCGCCCAACTGCAGGGGGCCGAGGCGCAAAAGATCCCAGGAGGGGCCTTCCGTCTCGAGCCCCGGAAGCTCAGCCGGATTGCGCAGCGGGAAGGCCGCAGGGGGATCCACAGCCGGCAAGAACATCGACAGGAGGCCCACCACAACAGCCAAGGCCGTCAGCAGCAGAACAGACCTCCACCACAGCGAGCGAGCCAGTCCACTGCCGAAGGTGATCAGCACCAGAGCCACCACCAGGCCAACGCGCCAGAGGGGCCCCGCCAGAACAGGCGTGAGCAGAAAGACAAGAGACCAGGCCAGCTTCAGCCGAGGGTCCAAGCGCCGGAGCCAACCCGTGGACCCATCGACGTATTGACCCATGGGGACCTGGCGCAACCAGTCCATGGCTCAGCCTTTACGACTCTGCTGACGGGCCAGGTCGCGTTCGGCATCACGCTGTTGCTTGCCGCGCCAGAACAGACGCAGCGGGCTGCCATCGAAACCGAGGCCCTCACGGATCTGACGCTCCACATAGCGCCGGTAGGTCTCTCCGAACAACTTGGGGTCGTTGACGAACAGGGTGAAGCTGGGCGGCCGGCTGGCCACCTGGGTGCCGTAATACAGCTTTCCTTGGCGTCCACCGCGGGTGGTGGGGGGACTGCGCCAGCTCAGTGCTTCCTTGAGCACCTCGTTCACAACGGAGGTACTGACGCGGCGACGGTGCTGCTCAACCGCCAGGGCGGCCAAGGCAAAGATGCTCTCCACACGCTGGCCGGTGAGCGCCGAGGTGAACAGCATCGGAGCCCAATCGAGGAAATAGAGCTTGGAGCGCAGCTCCTTTTCCATCGCCGTCATGGTGTGGCTGTCTTTTTCCACCGCGTCCCACTTGTTGACGACCACCACGCAGGCACGGCCGTCCTCTTCAATGCGACCCGCCAGGCGCTGATCCTGCTCGGTCACCCCATCGAGGGCATCGATCACCAGAACACACACATCACTGCGTTCAATGGCCTTGAAACTCCTGTTGATGCCGAAGAATTCCGGGCCGTAGTTGACACTGCGCCGCCGGCGGATGCCCGCCGTGTCCACCAGACGCCAGGGACGATTCTCACGAATGATGCTGGTGTCAATCGTGTCGCGGGTGGTGCCGCGGATCGGGCTGACAATCGCCCGCTGCTCTCCGCAGATGGCATTCAGCAGACTGGATTTCCCGACATTCGGCCGTCCGATGATGGCCATCTGAATCGGCTCCTCCTCGTCACCCTCCTGATCCTTCGGGGGGAAAAAGGTGAGCACCTGATCCAGCAGTTCTCCGGTGCCGGCGCCGTGGATGGCCGAGATCGGATGGGGTTCACCCAGGCCAAGGCCCCAGAATTCTCCGGCCATCGCCAGGCCCTGTTCCGGCGACTCGCACTTGTTCACCGCCAACAGCGTGGGACAGCGGTGACTGCGTAGAAATTCCGCGATGGACTCGTCAGCGGCCGTAAGCCCCTGCTGACCATCCACGATCACCAGAGCCACACTGGCTTCCTCAAGCGCCAGAGCCGCCTGCTCCCGGATCTCCGGCAGGAACTCGCTGTCATCGTCGAACACCAGTCCACCGGTGTCGACGACCTTGAACTCGCGATCGCCCCAGTAGCCATCCTGGTAGGTGCGATCACGCGTCACGCCAGGCTGATCGTGAACGATTGCTTCCCGGCTGCGGCACAGCCGATTCACCAAGGTCGACTTACCGACATTGGGGCGTCCGATGATTGCGACGACAGGACGCGCCAAGGGTCTGCTCAGGCCAATCTTTCACCCTACAGAGACGCCATAAAGCCAATGGAGAAACGAAATTCTTTCGGAGCGAGACTAATGAGTCTCAATCGAGACAGCTAGGGCGAGTTCAGTTGTTCCCTCGCCATGCTCGAGCTCGTCGCCAGCCTTGTGGTCGACCTCTCCGACCAACGCCTGACCGTCTACAACAGCGATCAGGAGGTGGTTCGCGTGATTCCGGTCAGCACCGGCAAAGCCTCAACGCCAACACCGATCTTCGACAGCAAGGTTTATACGAAGTACCGCTCCACCACGATGTATGGACGCACCTACACCGTTCCCGGGGTGCCGTTCACGATGTGTGTGAGCACGAACGAGGCCATCTGCCTCCACGCCGCCCCCTGGCAGGAGAACGCCGGGAAACCCTTCGGCGTGCCCCGCAGCCATGGCTGTGTGCGCATGCCGCTGAACCACGCCCGTTGGCTGTTCCACAACACCCCGAAAGGCACACCCATCACGATTCAGGCCTGAGTTAGACCGCCGGATCACTTCACCGGCAGATCGCCGGGGTGCCCCTGCACCGGATCGGCAGGAGGGGGAAGCTCAGGACCCAGGGGCCCCTGCTCAGGCAGGGGCTCGCCCCGCTGGGCCAGCCAGGCCAACAGCCAGTTCACGGCTGTGGCCCGTCGGGTTCGGCGGGGATACAACTCACCGATGCGATATCCCGCGAAGTTGAGCTGTTGCTTCAGCAGCTGCTTGTGTTGCTTGGGAACAGAGCGGGTTAAACGAACAGACGCCGGACGCTCAGCGATCAACTCGGGAGCCTGGGGGAAGGCATCGGCCCATTCGGAGGGTGTGTCGGGGCCAGCGCACCACTGCGGTTTAGCAGGCTGATAGCCCAGACGTTCCCAGATCCTTTCGCAGACAAAGCGATCGCTGCAGCGGTCCTCCAAAATCTGATTTAACAGATTTCGACTGACAGGCCAAAGCTCCATCACCAGAGACATGCAGAATGTCAAGCGAGGATACGAAATCCCAAACCCATAAATTTTCTAAACAGACTGAACTAACAACGAAATGATTAAGAGCCCTATGAGCAAGCCATTCCAAATTTCCATCAAGACACGACTCAAGAGAAACAAGGCCCGATCAAACCGCCTTTGCCAATGAAGGATCCCTACCCGCATAGAATTTGATCACCAGTGATAACAAAAACAGAACAAATCCATCGACGCTATGAACCTCAAAAGAGAACAAAATGCTCTAGAGATTGATCAAAAAACTTCTTTTCAAATTGTATTCATCACAGGGATGCACAGAAGCGGATCGAGCGCGCTGTCTCGAGCAATGACAACCCTTGGCATTCATCACAGCGACAATTTAATGAGAGCGAGCGAAGACAACGTAAAGGGCTATTGGGAAGATGAGGATTTTGTCTCTTTTAACGACGACCTCTTAAGGCAGACAGGACAACTTTGGGAGGAACCAAAGCTTACCAATCCCGAAGAGTTAATAATTTTAGCAGAGAATCAAGAGGCCAGGGCATGTTCATTTTTAAAAAGCAAAGCCAAAAACAAAGAAATGATCTGCCTCAAGGACCCAAGGCTATGCAATCTCATACCTTTCTGGCAAAAAATTTGCAAAGACAACGGAATAAAATGCTATTTTATTGCCTCACATCGAGACCCATTACCAACAGCCTACTCAATACACAATCGCGACTCGATTAGCACCGAAAAAGCGCTTTCTATATGGTGCACTTACTATATTAACCTACTCGACAATCTGATCCCTAGCGAACTATTAATAATTAACTACGACAACCTAATCAACAACACACACAACGAAATTAAAATACTCTCCGCTTTCCTAAATAGACAGATCAACGAAGACAAATTCAAGACCTATTCTGAACATTTTCTTGATAAAAACTTACGCCACTACCAACAATCGCCCCCAGAACCAAGCCCAATTGAGACCGTCAGCCGAAAAGTCAATATGTTGCTGAAAAGTTTTAACCAAAATACCTTCATCCACGAAATTGACCTCAAAAGCGCAGTAGCGATTGCCCGCCGATCCTTAATCGAAGCCAATCAAGACTTATCAGACAAAAGCACTGCATATAAATTCAAAAACCTTTTCGCCATTCATTACAAAAAATCAGAAGAGCACCAAAATGAAATACGCAAGCTAAAACAAGACATTCAAACCTTGCATTCTTGGATCGATCAAAACAAAGAAAAAATACTAGCCACCAAAAACGAGCTCGAACGAGTCAAGCACCTCCGACAATCATCGAGAAAGCGCTACCAAGATGCCATGAACCAATTCGATAATCTGACCAGAACAATCTGGTGGAAGCTTTCTACTCCAATAAGGTTCATTTTTTCATCACGACGAGACAGAGACAATCTTCGCGCACTCAAATCCCGCAGCGAGCATAAATCCATCAGTGACTGAATCATGGCAAGTCCATTTTTTGAGAATCCTTTATCACTGGAGGGCAATGGGAAGTCGCGCCAATTGCATTCGCGAGTGCTCCAATCGCCACTGGCCGGTGTAAGTGACAGGATCTTCAGATCGCTTGTTCGACGCTGGGCACCCGATGCCCTGCTGTTCACCGAAATGGTGAATGCCACCAGCCTCGAAATGGGGCATGGGCTCTGCAAGGTGGAGTCGCTCGACGAGGAATCCGGCCCCATCGGCGTGCAACTGTTCGACCATCGCCCCCAAGCCATGGCTGATGCGGCACAACGGGCTGAAGCCAATGGTGCCTTCCTGATCGACATCAACATGGGCTGCCCTGTGCGCAAGATCGCCCGCAAGGGGGGTGGTTCCGGCTTGATCCGTGATCCCGAGCTGGCCATCAAGATCGTGGAAGCGGTGGCAGACGCTGTGGCCGTGCCCGTGACTGTGAAGACGCGCCTGGGTTGGTGTGGCAGTGATGCCGATCCCGTGCACTGGTGCCAACAGCTGGAACAAGCGGGTGCACAACTGCTCACACTGCATGGACGCACCCGCGAACAGGGCTTCAAGGGCGCTGCGGACTGGAGCGCGATTACCAACGTCCGTGAAGCCCTCACGATCCCGCTGATCGCGAACGGTGACATCAACAGCCCCGACGATGCCCTGCGCTGCCTGAATCAAACCGGCGCAGCGGGAGTGATGGTGGGCCGAGGCACGATGGGGGCCCCATGGCTAGTGGGACAGATCGACGCCGCCCTGGCCGGTCGTGCGATCCCCGCCACACCCAACCCGTCAGCACGGCTTGCTCTGGCCCGCGATCAACTGGACGGTCTCGTGCAGGATCGCGGCGACCATGGGCTGCTGATCGCCCGCAAACACATGAGCTGGACTTGCACGGGCTTCCCCGGTGCCTCGCAACTGCGCCATGACCTGATGCGAGCCCCCATGCCCGCCCAGGCTAGGGAGCTGCTGACGCGGCAGATCGACGCCCTTGCCGCGTCAGCTTGACTGGACGCCCCGACGATCTGGGCGTGGAGCCTGCAAGCGGCCAAGACAACAGCAGGCTTGATGCCCAGGCCTGGCGGCGCTGGAGGGCTGGTCTCGCAAGCGCCGAAGAGATCGAGCATTGGAAGCAACAGCTCCACCAGCAGCTTCCCTGGCTCCCGCAAGACCTGCTGGATCCGTCGTTACTGCCCATCGCCCTGTTGCACAACCCAAGCCAGTGGTCCCCTGAAGACAGCGGGCTGGATCCCATCGATCTTCTGGCCTGCCACCGGGACCTCACAAACCCCAAACAACTTCTGAGCAGCGGCCGCCTGGGCGAAATCGCCCTGGGACAGCGCAGCCTGTTCACGGATTTACCGCCGGTGCACCTCCAGGCCTACCGGGATGGGTTGAGACCAGCAGCACGTGACGACTCCCTCAGCGCCCTGGAGCACCTGGGCGGCATCGGCCGCCAACGCTTCCGGCTGGGACAGCCCCTGGGCATGGATCTCGACCGCTACCAGCCCCCCCTACCGGACCCAGCACCAAGTGGGCCCACCCCCTCAGGGGCCTCGATCCTGGTGGTTCTCCACCCAACCCAAAGCGAAGCAGAGGTCGAGTCGGCGCGCAGCTCACAAGCAGAAGCGTGGGGCCAGATCCGGCATGCCTCCCTCGAGGATCCCTCTGGATGGATCGGAGCTCCATTCACAGACGACGAAACCCTCGTCAGCTTCTGCCATGCCAGTGATCAACTGGATCCCCAGGCAGCCCTGCGCATGGCCCACTGCGCAGCGCAACACCCTGAAGCGGTGTTACTCACCAGCGATGAAACCCTGCGCTGGAGTGACGGCGCAGGCATTCCTGCGGGGAACCGCCAGAACAGAACAGCCATCTCACCATTTCGACTGCTCTGCCGTGGATGCATCGGGGGCCTGGTGACCCTCCGCTGGTCAACGCTGCAACAACTGACTCTGCCGGCGTCCACCGGTTCGTTGCATGCCCTGCTGCTGGATCTGGCGCTGCAGGTTTGCCGCCGCGGCGACACCGTGGCCCACTGCTCGGAGGTGTTGCTGCAGCGATCCATCCGGGCGAACCCGACCGTGCCGGACGTTGCCTCCCCGGCCGACCGCCACTGTTGGACCCCTGAGCTCAGCGCTGAGATCCTGGCGATCAGCCAGCGACACAGCCCCGACTTTCTCCTGCCGGGCGGGGAGCTCACACCCACTCAATCGCTGAGCGCCTGCCATCAGCTGCAGCTCCGCCCCGACCCCAAGGCTCTGGTGTCGGTTCTGATCCCATTTCGCGACCGGGTGGATCTCACCCAAAGCTGCGTCGCCTCCCTGCGCCGCTGCGCCGGAGCTGTGGCCTACGAGCTGATCCTGATCGACAACGGCAGTGAGGAGGCCGCCACCAAGACCTGGCTGGAGGAACAGGCCCAGCTCGAAGACGTGTGTGTGGTGCGGGTGGACGAACCGTTCAACTATTCCCGGCTCAACAACATCGGTCGCCGCCATGCCCATGGCAGCCATTTGTTGCTGCTGAACAACGACATCGAATTCCGATCCGGCGAGGTGCTTCAGGCACTTCTGGACCCCTTCGCCTACCGCAGCACCACCGCCGTGGGCGCCCGGCTGCATTACCCAGACGGGAGCATCCAGCATCAAGGAGTCGCCCTCGTGAAGGGGGAGCGCCGCTGTGTGGTGGAGCCGGGCAAACACCTGCTCAGCCCCCCCGTGCTGGCCACCCTCACCCCCCTGCTGGTGCAGGAGGAGTTCACCGCAGCAACCGGAGCCTGCCTGATGCTTCGCAGCAGCGATTTCGATCGCATCCAAGGCTTCGATGAAGATCTCGCCGTGGTGTTCAACGACGTGGATCTCTGCCTGCGCCTGAGGCAGAGCGGTGGTTCGGTGGTGGTGACCCCCTTTGTGGAAATTGTTCACCACGAATCAATCAGTCGCGGCAAAGACCGCGAAGGCGCTGCACTGGCCCGGCATCAACGGGAGTCGGGTCACCTGCGGGCCAAGCACGCCGAGCTGTTCGCCACCGGTGATCCCCTCACCAGTCCATGCATTCACCCCCACAGCAATCGCTACCAACCCCGGGAGCCCGCGCCGCGCTCGAAAGGCCCGGTGGCCGATGCCGTGCTGATGCACTGGAAACATCCAAACTTCCAGCCCAGCCGTCAACGACCGATCGTTGTGCTGGCGCATTTTTCAGCCGACAACCGGTTTCGAGACGATCTCTTCCCCTTAATTGATGCCTACCAGCGCTTCGCCGAGGTGATCGTTGTGTCATCAGCCAGCGGCCTGCGCTGGCATCCACGAACCCTGCATCGGCTGCGCCAACGCTGTGCCGCGATCGTGATCCGGCGCAACCAGGGGTACGACTTCGGCAGCTGGAAAGCAGCCCTGAAGCTGCATCGGCAAGACATTGAACAGGCGGCGTTCGTGGTGCTCACAAACGACAGCTTCTGGGGACCGATCACGCCCCTCGACGATCTGTTCCAACGCCTGCACGCCAGCACAGCAGATGTGATTGGGCTGACGGACGATCTGATGTACGAACCGCATCTGTCCTCCGCCTTCACGGCTTACAAACCCAAGGCATTGCAATGCCCCACCTTTGATCGCTTCTGGGGGTCCCTGCAGGTCTGGCCCCGCAAGCGGGACCTGGTCAAACAATGCGAAGTGGGCCTGCCGGTGCAGCTGCGGGCAGCGGGACTGAAGCTGGAGAGCCTCTACACCCACAACGCCAACGGCAATGTTCTGCACTACGACTGGAAGGAGTTGATTGAGCAACGTGGCTTCCCCTTCCTCAAGGTGAGCCTGCTGCGCGACAACCCCACCAAGCAACCCGTCGACAGCTGGCCCGAGGTGATCGGCCGACGCAACCCTCAGCTGGCGGCCAGCATCGAACGCCAACTGCGGCCGAAACCAGGGTTACAGCGACTGCTTAAACGACTGCGCCGTCGACTGAATGGAAGTGATCGCAAGGGATCTCGTGCTGTAATGCATTCGACTTCACGTCGGTGACCCAGTCGATGAGCACCGCATCCAAGCGACGGGGAATCATCCTGGCTGGGGGGAGCGGCACGCGGCTGCATCCGATCACCCAAGCCGTCAGCAAACAGCTGCTGCCGGTTTACGACAAGCCGATGATTTATTACCCGCTCAGCACGCTGATGCTGGCGGGGATCCGCGAGGTGCTGATCATCACCACCCCCCAGGACAGGGAAGCCTTTCAGCGCTTGCTCCGCGACGGCCGCCGTTGGGGCATGACGATCGAGTACGCCGTGCAACCGAGCCCGGACGGTTTGGCCCAGGCGTTTCTGATTGGTGCCGACTTCCTGGCAGGCCACCCCGCCGCTCTGGTGCTGGGAGACAACCTCTTCCACGGGCACGATCTGGTGCCCCAGCTGGTGAACAGCAACGCTCAAGCCCAAGGGGCGACGGTGTTTGCCTACCCCGTCAGTGATCCCGAGCGTTATGGCGTGGCCGAATTCGATGCCGATGGCCGCGTGCTGAGCCTGGAGGAAAAACCTCAGAAGCCCAATAGCCGCTATGCCGTCACTGGGTTGTATTTCTACGACGACAGCGTCGTGGAACGGGCCCGCCAGGTGAAGCCTTCAGCACGTGGCGAGCTGGAGATCACCGATCTCAATCAGATGTATCTGAATGAAGGCTTGCTGCGGGTGGAATTGATGGGTCGTGGCATGGCCTGGCTCGACACCGGCACCTGCGATTCCCTCAACGATGCTGGCAGCTACATCCGCACGCTCGAACATCGCCAGGGCCTGAAGGTGGGCTGCCCGGAGGAGGTGGCCTGGCGCCAGGGCTGGATCACGGCGGAACAGCTGGATCAACTCGCTCAGCCCCTCAAGAAGAGTGGTTACGGCTCCTATCTCCTTCAAATGCTCGAGGAGAGCGTGAGCGATCACGCGGCCCTTCAATCCAGCCTTGATGTGGAGGTGAGCCATGCAGCTTGAACAACTCAAAACACCCTCCGGCGAGGTGATGCAGGGTCCCCTGCTGATCACGCCCCAGGCCTTTGGTGATGAGCGTGGCTGGTTCTTTGAAAGCTGGAACCAACGCAAGTTCGATGAAGGCGTTGGCGAATCGGTGCTGTTTTCCCAGGACAACCACTCGCGCTCGATCCAAGGCGTGCTGCGGGGGCTGCATTACCAGCTCGCGCCGGAACCCCAGGCCAAGCTGGTGCGCGCGACGGTCGGCGCGATCTACGACGTCGCCGTCGACATCCGGCACGGATCCCGCACTTATGGAGCCTGGGTCGGCGCTGAACTGAGTGCGGAGAACAAATCCCAGCTGTGGATCCCCGAGGGCTTCGCCCACGGCTTTCTCACCCTCAGCAGTGTTGCGGAGGTGCAATACAAGGCGCGGGGCTTCTGGAACAAAGCCTGTGAACGGGCCATCGTCTGGAATGACCCGGATCTGGCCATTGACTGGCCGATCGCTCGGCTGGAGGGTGCCGAAGTGAGCCTCTCGGGCAAGGATGCCGAAGCGCCGGGGTTCAAGGCTGCTGAAACCGCCGGAGACGTTTTCCCATGAAGGTTCTGCTCACTGGTGCTGGGGGCCAGCTGGGTCAGGCCCTGATCGCTTCCGCCCCTGAGGGGCTCGAGTTGGTGGCGACTAGCCGTCAGGAGCTTGACCTGGCTGACCCTGAAGCCTGCCGCGACGCCGTGGAACAGCACCAACCCAACTGGGTGCTCAACGCCGGTGCTTACACGGCGGTGGACAAAGCGAAAAGCGAGCCGGAGCTGGCCCACGCCGTGAATGCCGGGGCACCGGAGGCCTTCGCCCGCGCTCTTGAGCAACAAGGGGGACGCCTGCTCCAGATCAGCACCGACTTCGTCTTCAACGGAACCCAGGGCACGCCCTATCAACCTGATCAGACCCGCGACCCTCTCGGTGTTTACGGCGCCAGCAAAGCTGCTGGAGAGGCGGCGGTCCAAGCAATTTTTGGTACGGGAGGACGAGGCCTGATCCTGCGCACCAGCTGGGTGATCGGGCCGGTGGGCAAGAACTTCGCCCTCACCATGCTCCGCCTCCACCGCGACCGGGATCAACTGGGTGTTGTGGCCGATCAGGTGGGCTGTCCCACCAGCACCCTGAACCTTGCCCAAGCCTGCTGGAAAACCCTTCAGATCGCTGGTGACCGCGACTTGCCAGCGGTCATGCACTGGAGTGATGCCGGCGCCGCCAGCTGGTACGACGTGGCGGTGGCCGTGGGCCAGATCGGTGCTGACTTGGGGCTCATCAACAAGCCCGCAGCCGTTCAAGCGATCACCACAGCGGACTACCCGACCCCTGCTAAACGGCCGGCCTATTCACTCCTGGACTGCACCGCCACCCGAGCCGCCTTGGACCTCAATGGCGAGCACTGGCAGCAAGCCCTCAAAGCTGTGTTGAAGCAAGCCAAAACGCCATGAAGAACCACTGAGTTCAACACGCCAACCCCAACAACGCCCCACCCCACGCTCAAACCAATGGTTTCGTCCATGCCCTTCGCCTCCGACCTGCTGGGAGATCGCCGCAGAGTTCTGGTGACCGGAGGTGCCGGCTTCATTGGCGGGGCCGTGGTGCGCAGACTGCTGCGGGAGAGCACGGTCACCGTGTTCAATCTCGACAAAATGGGCTATGCCAGCGACCTCTCCTCGATTGAGGAGGTGCTGAGCGAGCTCGGGGGCACCGCAGGCGATCGGCACAAGCTTCAGCAGGTGGATCTGGCCGATGCCGCTGCCGTTGAGGCGGCCGTGCAGGAGGCCGACCCCGATCTGGTGATGCACCTCGCGGCAGAGAGCCACGTGGATCGATCCATCTCCGGCCCTGGCGTGTTCATCGAGAGCAACGTCAACGGCACTTACAACTTGCTTCAGGCGGTGCGGGGCCACTACGAAGGCTTGAGTGGTGAACGCCGAGAGGCCTTCCGGATGCACCACATCAGCACCGACGAAGTCTTCGGCTCCCTGGGCACCGAGGGGCGCTTCTCAGAAACGACGCCCTACGACCCCCGCAGCCCCTACTCCGCCAGCAAGGCAGCGAGCGATCACCTGGTTCAAGCCTGGCACCACACCTTTGGGCTACCTCTGGTGCTCACCAACTGCTCCAACAACTACGGCCCATGGCAGTTCCCTGAAAAACTCATCCCCGTGGTCACCTTGAAAGCGGCCGGAGGCGAGTCAATCCCGCTCTACGGCGATGGTCTGAATGTGCGGGATTGGTTGTTCGTGGAAGACCACGTTGATGCTCTGCTCCTCGCAGCGTGCAGGGGTGAGTCCGGCCGCAGCTACTGCGTTGGTGGCCACGGTGAGCGCGCCAACAAAGAGGTTGTTCACGCCATTTGCGAGCAGTTGGACCAGAGCCGCCCTGGATCAGCTCCCCACGCCAACTTGATCACACCTGTGACCGACCGGCCTGGCCACGACCGCCGCTACGCGATTGACCCGGGCCGCATCAGTTCCGAGCTGGGCTGGCGCCCTCGCCACAATGTGGAGCAGGGCTTGGCGGAGACTGTGAACTGGTACCTATCCCATCAGGAGTGGTGCAGCAAAGTACGCGAGCGGGCGGGATATGACGGCAGCAGATTGGGCATAAAAACAACGAGAAACGACGCCAACGAGTGATAGGTTTCGACCCACTTTTCAAAGACCTGCTTGTTGAGCGGCATGCCTAAGCGACGTCATCCGCTCTCCACTCTCTCCAATACGACGAGGCAGGCCCTGAAACGCTCTGCTTCTGCAATGGGGAAGCAGAAGATCCTGCCCAAAGCACTAAGAAGGCAGCTCAACAGACTGGGCCAAACCAGACGCCCAAGTCCTCCCGACAACAGATGCAAAAGAACGACGCCTGAGCTTCAGGCTGACATAAAACAACTCCAGGATCAACAAACAGAGAAAAAAATAATTCGCGACTTTCGCGAATTGACGCATTACGCCTACGTCTTTGACACCGAGTTCTATAAATCCCAACTCGGCCCCAAGGAAGCCGATTCACTCCACAACATCGGCGACGTCATTCTTCACTACTGCACTTCCGGCAGCCGAAACGGAATTGATCCCAGCAATCTGTTCGACACAGACAACTATTTCAGCAAATATCCTGACATTAAAGAAAGTGGCCTGAACCCAATGGTCCACTTTTTCAAGTTTGGCATCCACGAAAATCGCTACTCGATGGATGACATCCATTTCATGCGGAAGATGGCCGACATCAAAAGGCCAAATCCAAGCTCGATCGCCAAGATCAAAGAAGATCTGAAAACAAAAAAGATTGGCGTCTTTCTACACATTTTCTATCCAGAACTGGCGGAGACAATTGCCTCCTACCTAAGCAACATCCCATCCAAAATTGATATCTTTATCTCAACAAAAGAAGACTCCGTCCAGATACTGAAGAGCACCTTTGAGCGCATCGGAAACGCACAGAAGATTGAAGTTCGACATTTCAGCAATATCGGACGCGACGTCGCTCCCTTCATCGTTGGGTTCGGAAAAGACATTCTCAACTATGACATCATCCTCAAACTGCATTCAAAAAAAAGCCCTCACAGCAATGCACTCAGCGGCTGGTTTCTGCACTGCCTAGACAATCTGATTGGCAACGAGGCAATCATCACCACCAATCTGGAGGCTCTTCAATCGTCAGACACGGGAATTGTCTATCCAGTTGAGAACTATGCCCTCAGCCTCGGGATCAAACACGATTCGTGCTGGGGCCACGAAGATGGCAACTTCAGAAAAGCCAACGCTTTCCTCGAACAGTTCAAGCTCAGCCACATCCGAAGAGACAGCCATTTCCGCTTTCCTACTGGCACCATGTTTTGGTGCAAGCCTGAACTACTAAAACCGATTCTTGACTGGAACCTGACTTGGCAAGACTTTGACGAAGAAGGAGGCCAGATCGACGGGACGATTGCCCACAGCATCGAACGACTCATTGGTCTTTCGACAACGGAAATTTACAAGCAGAAACTACTAACCACCTATTGCGGATATTCCCTGTCGAAGCAACATCTGACTGATAAATCGGTTATCGAGGGTCGCAACAAGATCAAGATCGACGGGTTCGAAAAGGTCATCCAGTTTAAACCCCAACAGCTCGATCCCAATTGGTCTCTGCAGAACAACACTCAGCGCAAAGCGCTGCACATTCACTGGGTCATTCCCAATTTCACACCAGGCCTCGGTGGCCACATGACCATCTTCAGAACAATCGACTTTCTGGAGCGCTGTGGCCACCACTGCACTATCTGGGTGCATTCGGAGATGAAAGGAGACAAGCCGAGTCGCCTGAGTTATCTGCACAAGAGTGTGATCGATCAATACTTCATTCCACTTAAAACAGACCAGGTCTACATGCTTGGAAACAGCCAGGACGACCTTGAACTTGTTAGCGGTGACGTCGTTATTGCGACAGATCGAATGAGCACTTACCCCGTACTGGGCATGCGCAAGTTTCAAAAACGATTCTATTTTGTTCAAGATTATGAGCCCTACTTCTTTGCGCGTGGCTGCTCAAGCATCCTGACCGAACAATCTTACGCATCCAAAAATAATTTCGCCTGCTTTTGTGCAAGCCCATGGTTAAAACAACGGATGGAAACTTTTGGCAATTCAGCCGTCTCTTTTCCACTCGCCGTTGACCATGGTGTTTATCGCAGCGATCAAGAGCAACAACGAAACAGTCACACTATCGCCTTTTATATCAGACGCAGCACACCCAGACGACTGTATGAACTCGGACTACTCGCCTTAAGGGCACTGTTCGACCTCGGCGACAGTTTTGAGATCATCACGTTCGGCGAGAAAGATCTTCCAGACCTTGGAATCCCCGTAAAAGTCAGACATGCAGGGATCCTGGACGCCAAAGCCTTGGCACATCTGTATCGCCAATGCACGATTGGACTCGTCCTTTCCGGAACCAACTACTCCTTGGTTCCCAACGAAATGATGGCCTGTGGTCTGCCCGTTGTTGATATCGATGCCGAACACACCCGACTCTCCTACCAACCTGAAACAGCGGTCTTGGCCGAAGCAACACCAAGTGGGCTTGCCTCTGCGCTTAGTCGCTTGCTGAATGATGCGACGTTCAGAGAACGCACCGCCCAAGCTGGGCTGGCAGCCACAAAACATCTCCAGTGGGATGCCTCCAACCAGATCATTGAAGCCTTCATTCAGGAGGAGCTACCAGCAACTCCAGCAAAAACACTGCCCATCCAGCCATCAGCTCCTTTGGTGACGGTGGTCATCCCCGTTTACAACGGGGGCAAGATGCTGAAAACCGTCGTTGAGTCCTGTCTCGCACAGGATCTGGATGAAAAGTTTGAGCTGTTATTGATCGATAGTGCTTCCAGCGACGGATGCCTAGAGGCACTGCCTCAGGACAAGCGACTGCGGATTCACAGAATTCGCAAAGAGGATTTTGGCCATGGCCGTACCCGCAACCTGGGCGTTGAGCTGGCTCGAGGGGACTATGTCGCTTTCATCACCCAGGATGCGATTCCTGCCAATCGCATGTGGCTCATGAACTTGATCGCTCCCCTGCGGAGCGATCCCAGTGTGGCCGGGGTCTTTGGTTGCCATATGGCCCATAGCCATCATGGACAGCTCACCGCCCATGACCTTGACCAGCATTTCAACCGTTGGATTTTCAGGAGCCATCGACAAGCGATCGAGCTGGATGCTGAGCAACAGACATCAAATGGCGTTGTCGCAACCCATGAACGCTTCTATTCCGATAACAATTCCTGTCTGAGAAAATCCATCTGGACGACCCTACCACTGCCCGATGTTGTATACGGCGAGGATCAATTGTGGGCACGCAAAATTCTCAGAAAGGGCTATAAAAAAGCCTATGCATCAACAGCCGTGGTACGCCATTCCCATGAATATGGATTCCGTGAAACCCTCATTCGAGCCAACACCGAATGGCACTTTTACAACGAGATGCTCAGCGAAAGATTGCCTTCCACGAAACAAGAAGTTCGCCAAATGATTGAGACATCATGTGCCAACGACCGCAAGGCCCAGGAGCTTTACCCAAACATTACGACCAATGACCTCAGCAGAAGACGGCATCTTCACTTTGCACGTGCTTGCGGCTACTACTTAGCCGGCAAGGGACTGGGTGGAATCCGCCCTTGAGTTATTCCGTCATGTTCAATTAGCTCTTCTGCATCGCATTCAGAACAAATCCACCAACCCCCCAGGCCACAACAACAATTCCGACCGATGCAAGAAATGCTTGCCACCGCCAATTGTGATCAGGGGCTACGGGTAATTGAGCTTGACTAAGAACAACCACGAATTTCAACTGACGCTGACTCTCACGTCGGCTGTTATCTGATGCCAAGCGTGCCGATTGAAGAGTTTGGGTGGCGAACTCGACATCTGACCTCAACCCAGCTTCTTCCAGTGCAAGAGTATTTAGATCTCGTCCATTGGCGCTGACGGCACGTTTTCTTTCTTCACGGATCTGGGCTTGCAGTTCACTGACCTGGTCTGCAACAAATGAAACCTCCGGCGCATCTGGATCTCTGTATTGGCGGCGTAATGCAGCCTCCTCGACCTTTAATTCAACAAGTTGCGACTCAAGACCAGAAATAAATGAACTTGTCGCAGCCTGCTCAGTCTCGGCACTTAAGTTTCCATGCTTTTCCTGAAAAAGCTCGAGTTTCCTGGTTGCAGCTTTAAGATTGATCTCAGCCAACTGAACTTCTTTTCTCGCAAATTTGTTTTGATCGGCATTGATCGATTGATTCACCTCATTTACAAAACGTCGTGATTGTTTTACCAGAGAGTTGTTGAGGTTGAGTGCCTGCTCAGGCCTAAATCCAGAAGTCTTTAAAATAACTGAGCCACTTAAGGGCTGTGGCGATACAGACAGTTGTTTTCTATAGAAATCAAGCTGCTGAGGAGCAGAACTGTTCGCAGACAAGCCAGACCAGAGATCAGGAAATTTGACACTGTAGTCCTGTTCCAACTGCTTTGAATCAGGAAACAATCGGGTCTTCACATCAGACGATTCAAGATAAACCTGGAGATATTGTCCATCCACAAGAGAGGTCAAAACTTGAGGCGCAGCAGCTGCTCCTGCCAAAACTGATGCCGCCGATGTGTTGAGAGGTGTCGCCTGTTGAATCACAAACTCAGACACAGCCGTATAACGATCCCGACCAATCACAAAACAATAAAAAGCCGAGCTTGCCAGGAAAACTGAAATCAGAGTCTGAGGCCTTGCAACTCTCTTCAATCGTTCTCTCCAAACAACTGCCGAACGATCGGGCGATAGCAGTGAATCGGTCATAGAAGAGGATGACTTCTCTTTGTGAAGAGGCGCGGAAACGTTAGAGGGTGGATTCACTTCAGGCATAAGGAGATCGAATTGAAAACATTTTGGACGATGATTACAAATTACTTAGTCATCATTAGCCTCAAGCAGTTGCAATTCGTTCGTTCGATAAAGAATCAAAGAGAAACCAATCAGCAACATAGAGCAGCACACCAGATAATTGAAAGAGATATCAGGAATTGGGTACTGATTATTGATTGAATATCTAAAAAGCTCGACCGAGTGAAGAACAGGATTCCACGTCACAAAAGGGCGTGCATATTCAGGAAGCTCAAAAGTCGCAAAAAATATTCCAGACGTAAAGATCAAGACTCGAGCAATTAACCTCTTAATGACTCTAACAATCCATTTGTTTAAATTACTAAGGAAAGTAACGCATATACCAAACCCCATTGCCATTAAAATAGTTAACATGTAAACAACAAACGCCAAGCCCGGACTATCCAGCTGAAAACTCCATGTAAACAGCCAAACCAACCCCATAATCCCAAGAGAAATTGTCGCTATTGCTCTAAAGTCGTTGACAGCCAAGGCCATTAAAATATCAAGCGGTTTGATTCTGGGGTAATACAATGGTGCCCTTAATTTTAAGCCAGACAAGGCCTTAAGGGCAACAATACGAAAAAGAAAAACCATAATAAATCCTGTAGAGATAAACATGACGACGTTGAAGTACATGTCTGAAGTCCCACCAGCGGCAAACCTGTTACTACCTCTCAACAAACTAAAACCCACGCGCATACCGATAAAAAACAAGATTAATTGCAATGGTCCAACAATCGTTTCCCACGCACCAATTGAACTCGCTGTCGATTTTCTGTTGTTTTCATAGGTCGCTATCGCAAGAACAATAGCGACCTGACGCTGAATTGCTGTAAACAAACGCTGGAAAAAAATCATCATTCTTTGACGACTCACATAACCTCTGAACTTAGATCATCTGAAGCATTTTGAAGGTCCAAGCCCATCTGCAACTGCTCGTCTTCTTTCTCTAAATCGTCCGATAATTTAAGGTTAGATTTGGCCCACTCGATTGATTCTGAAAGACCACCCGAATATAGAATTCCCCCATAGGGATTCAACACCAGACCTTCACTGCAAAAATCACTGCGGAACCTACCATTGCTCGATGTAGCGATAATAGTCTTCCCTTCAACCTGCTTCAACAGAAGCTTGCGAAGCTGTCTTGCAGCCTTCGACATCAAAAATTTTGACTGAGGAAACAGATAACAATCAAACGAAAACAGGACAGACAATGCCAAGTAAAAGAACTCTTTTTGATCCTTTGACAACTCCTTAATTGTAAGATTAGGATGGATGGATTGGTCCAGCAAGAGGGCCCAAAATTCATCTAAACTCACACAGGATCTTTCAAGACAATCTCCATAGACTATTTTTAAAAAATTGATGGAATGAGAAATCCGTAACTTACTATCTAAACCGCCTGAACCTCCAACAGGCCAACCGACAACTCCTCCAGCGATCAAGTCGCCCGAAACAGGAGGCACCAGCCCGGCGATGCCGGCAATCAGCTGATAGCGCAAAAAGGAACTATTCGTTATTATCGCAATCTTTTTTCCGTGCGGAATCTCCCAATTCCAAGGAACCTTGAATGAGATTCGAGGATCTGATTTATCGCAGCGAAGAGAGAAGTTCCGGAAGGTCAACACCGGCCTGGCTGAAGCCGTCGCACTCACCACAACACCAGACGTAGAGGGGCCCAATCCGCCGACCATACCACCAGGAAATTAAGCAGCTTCAGGGGAATCGTGCAACCCAATTCAGAGCACCTTTGATCAATCCGGCGCGACATCGCTTTTCCAAGCGATCCGTCACCAAACGCAGTGCGAGATCTCCGGTGCGGTGCAGCAGCGGCTTCGGCAACAGAGCACCTGCTCCATTCGGGGAGAATTCAAGACTGAGATCTGCCTTGGCCATCAAGCGTTCCTGCTCGGGTCGGATCCAGGCCTGGCACTGAAACTCCACCAGATCCTGCAACCGCCCAAGGCCATGAATCGTGCAGTGCTCAAAAACAATGGTGAGTTGATCGCCATCCCAGCTTGATCGGAACACCACCTCAGGCTGAAGCTGAAAATTCAGCAACTGATATGGCCGGGATGCATAAAGAAAGCGGCCATCCGCGAGCCGCTCCACCTTGTTGCGGTTCAACAGAGCCTTCAACGGGCGCCCAGGCTGCGCCAGGTAGCCCTGCAACTGAGGCAAAGAGGCATCAGGCACGTGCAAAGCGATGCCATGGGAGCGGTGAACCTGCACCGGAGACCACCGAAACAGTTGAAGCGGAACGATGGCACGACCAACGGACAGTGATCACGGATGATCGATGCAACGCTCGATCGCGCCGTGGACCCGATGACGCAGCCGTTCAGGATTGAAACCGACAGCCTGGGGGGCATTGAGGTGGCATCCGAAGCGCTCTGGGGAGCCCAGACCCAGAGGTCGCTTCAGAACTTCGCCATCAGCGACGAACGGATCCCGCTCGAGATCATCCAGGCCCTGGCCTGGATCAAGCGTTCCTGCGCCACGGTGAACGGCGAGCATGCGCTTCTGAACCCTCAACAGGTGGAGCTGATCTGCACGGCGGCCGATGCCATTGCCGCTGGCCAGCACAACGATCAGTTCCCGCTGCGGGTCTGGCAGACCGGAAGCGGGACCCAGACCAACATGAACATCAACGAGGTGATCAGCAATCTGGCGTCTCAGGCTTCAGGCACCGCCCTCGGCAGCCACACCCCAGTGCACCCAAATGACCACGTCAATCGGTCGCAATCCACCAATGATGTGTTTCCCGCAGCGATCCACGTCGCCGCGGCCAAGCACCTGAAGGACGGGCTGCTGCCGGCGCTCGATGCCCTGGTGCGGGCCTTGGATGCCAAAGCTCAGGCCTGGATGCCCATCGTCAAGATTGGCCGCACCCATCTGCAGGATGCGGTGCCCCTGCGGTTGGGCGATGAAGTGGGCGCCTGGCGGGATCAACTCAAACAAGCCCAGGCATGGCTGGAGGACTGTCTGGTCAGCCTTGGCGATCTTCCCCTGGGAGGCACCGCCGTGGGCACGGGATTGAACACGCCGCCGGGCTTCCGCCATGCCGTTGCAGAAGAGCTGAGCCGGGTCGCCGGCGTCAGTGTTCGTCCCGCTGACAACCTCTTCGCGGTGATGGCCGGCCATGACGCCCTCGTTCAAGCGATGGGCCAACTTCGCCTGCTGGCGGTGGCCATGCTCCGGATCGCCAACGACGTGCGGCTGCTTGGGTGTGGCCCCCGGGCAGGTCTGGGCGAGTTGCGGCTGCCCGCCAACGAACCCGGCAGCTCGATCATGCCGGGAAAAATCAATCCCACCCAGTGCGAAGCCATGGCCATGGTCTGCACCCAGGTGATCGGTCTCGATGGCGCCGTGGCAGCCGCTGGCGCAGGCGGCCATCTGCAGATGAATGTCTACAAGCCCTTGATCGGCTTCAACCTGCTGCAGTCGATCCGCATGCTCAAGGACGCCATGACCAGCTTCCGACAGAACCTGGTGGAGGGTTTGGAGCCGGATCGGGAGCAGATTCAGCGGTTCGTGGATCGCTCCTTGATGCTGGTCACCGCCTTGACCCCCAGCATTGGTTACGAGAAGGCCAGTGCCATCGCTCAGCATGCCCACCATCAGGGGTTGACGCTGAAGCAGGCGGCCCTGGAGCTCGGCCACATCAGCGAAGCCGACTTTGATCAGCAGGTGAATACCGGCGCCATGGCCGCTCCGGACGCCTGAACTCAGGCGGCCCGCTCCGTTGCCGGGTTGAGCGCAGCGGAGGCCCGCACCAGATCCTCGGCCTCGGCCACGGGGAAGCGGTTGATCGCTTTCAGAGCCTGACGGGCATGGCTGCGCAGTTGCTCGCTGATCGCTTCGCAGTAAGGCACCTGGGCCAGAAGGTCCACGGTGCGGCGCATGATGCGCACCACATCGCCCTCATCCAGCGAGGTATTGGCGATCAGATCGCTCCAGGAGGTTCCCCGCGCCCAGGCATCCACAAGACCGATGAGCTCGGGTTCCCACCAGGCCGGCACCACCACACCGGCGCGTTCCTGGGCCCGCAGCAGTTCGCGACGCAGACCCGAAAGGTCCTGCAGGGCTTCTTCGGCCGCTGCAGGGGGAGGGAAGCCACTCCACAGGTCGGGGCGGTTGACCTCGGTGCTGATTGCCTCGAACACCGCTGCAAGGTCTGGGGGAGAGAGGTCATCGAGATGGCCACTCATCAGCGCCAGCCCCAGCCAGAGTTCGTTGTCGCCCCGCAAGGCAGCAACGGTGCGACCGATCTCCGTGGGATCCAGCTCATCGAGGCATCCGAAGTGCTGCAGGATCTCCATCAAGGCCAGGAAGGTCTCCCAGTGGCGGTTGGCTCGCTGATGCAACAGCTGCTGTCGTTCAGCGATCTCCAGCTCCAGATCTTCCATGCGCCGGCGGTGCTTCTTCAGCTGTTTGCGATCTCCCCAGCGATGGGCCGGATGCTGCTCCTGCTCCTGCTCGAGATCCCGCACCAGCCGGGCCTGGGTCAACACCTCTCCGGCCAGGTCGTATTGCGGGGTGGTCATGTCGTGGCGCCGGGCCATGTGGGCCACGGCTAACGCCAAACCACCACTGGCCTGATCGCCATGGCGCAACTCACCCGAGCGGGACAGCTCCGGGACCTCCAGCCCATCCACCTGCAGGCAACTGAGCTCCGCATGGATGCTCACCACCGCCTGACAGGGCAACAGGATCCAGACGTTTTCATCGGTCAAGCAGAGCAGCAGCGGGAACTGACCGGGCCCCTTCACCTTCTCGACGAGCACCGCAGGCGCAACGCGCCCCCGCAGCTGCGGCGATTTGAGGCTGACCAGGGTGCCGGTGCTGGCGAACTGCAGGGCCATCGTCAGCTCATTGGCCAGCGTCTCCTCGGCCTGCTGCTGAAGGATGCGGAGCAAGCGCCGCTCTTCGCGGAGCCGGCCACGCATTTTTTCGTAGTCCTCAAAGTCTTCCCAGGGGATGTCGCCGGCGACACCCTCCAGCTGGCTGAGTTGCAACCGCAACTGGGACAGGTTCTCCTCGTCCTCCACGAGGTCCAGCCCCGCCAGGTAGCGGCCAAAACTGCGCTCCACCAGCTCCCTGGCCTTGGCCAGATCGTGGCGCTGCAGCAGGTTGAGAACCATGCCGTAGCTGGGGGTGAACTGGCTCACCAGGGGGTCGGCGGGACTTGTCGCCAGCTGACCTGCCTCACGCACACCTTCGAACCGGCTTTGCACCGTCACGACGTAGCCCTGAGAGTCGAGGCCCCGCCGGCCGGCCCGGCCGGCCATCTGGAGGAACTCACTGCCCATCAGCGGGCGATGCCCCCGCTCGGTGCGCTTGGAGAGGGCCGCAATCACCGTGCTGCGAGCCGGCATGTTGATGCCCGCTGCCAAAGTCTCCGTGGCGAAAACCACCTTCACCAACCCCTGCTGGAAAAGCTCTTCGATCAACTCCTTCCAGGCGGGCAAAACACCGGCGTGGTGGGCAGCGATGCCCCGCAGCAGCGCATCAGCGTGAATTCCATCCCGAACGGCCTCGGGGTTGTCGTGGCTGTAGGCGGTTAGGCGCTCCTTGATCCGCGCCTGCTCCTCCTGGGTCACCAGGCACTGCACCCCCAGGTCCCGCACCGCCTTGTCACAACCGCGCCGGCTGAAGATGAAATAGATGGCCGGGAGCATCTGCCGCTCCGCCATCTGAGCCACAACAAAGCTGATCGGTGGTGGCTCGGGTTGCGGCGGCCTCTGGGAACGCCCTTTGCGCTTGTGCCCCTTGGGCGCGCGCCAAACCTTGCAGTTGGGATGAAGACCCGTACCGGCTTCGTTCAGCAGTGGATGCAACCCCTTGGCACTGCAGAAGCTGAACTGCAGCGGCACCGGCCGGTGGTCACTCATCACCAACGTGGTCGGACCATGAACCTTCTCGATCCAGTCGGTCAGCTGCCCGGCATTGGCCACGGTCGCGGAGAGCGCCACCAGCTGCACCGTGGGTGGGCAGTGAATGATCGACTCCTCCCAGACCGTGCCGCGCTGGGAATCGTTCATGTAGTGGCACTCATCGAGCACCACCGCTTCCACATCAGCCAGAGGATCGTCATGCTCATCCGCCTCGGCGTAGAGCATGTTGCGGAAGATCTCCGTGGTCATCACCACGATGGAGGCCTCGCGATTCACGCTGAGGTCACCGGTCATCAAACCCACGTTCTCCGCACCGAACTGATCGCGGAAATCGCGCAGTTTCTGATTGGAGAGAGCCTTCAGAGGTGTGGTGTAGAAGACCTTCTGGCCGTGGGCCAGGGCGCGATGAATGGCGTATTCACCGATCAGGGTTTTGCCGGATCCTGTGGGGGCACTGACCACGACCGAATGTCCCTGGTTGAGGGCATCCATGGCCTCCAGCTGAAAATCATCCAGAGAGAAGGGGAAGATTTCTAAGGGATTCAGTGGAGCACTGCGATCGACATCGGGCTCGGATCGGGGCGTGGCCGGTGTCGATTGGTTCATCGAACAATCTTAAGGAGCCTGGCTGAGCTCTCTTTTCAAACAAGCGATAAGCCGCGCCAATGCAATCAATCAGATGTGCCGACCTCCTTTGACGGAACCAAGCCAGATCATGAAAAATAATGAAGAGAATGCTTCGAGCTCTGGTGAAACCACTGGAGCTTTTTTTGTGCCTGCCTCCGCTGCAGCGAAGCGAAGGGTGACAGGGGCACTCCGTCAGTGCCATGACGGAGGGGTATAGCGCCACCGCCTGTGACCGACACTCATATCACCAAGCCGCGACCGGCTGAAGACACCCTGATCGATGCCTTGAGGGGCTGCCGCGACGTCAAGGAGCTGAAGGCCCTCGAAGAGCGCCTGGCAGCCAGCACCGATGCCCCGCCGCTGTTCACCTGGATCTGCGATCTGCTCGTGGCACGACGGATCTCCCGTGGCCTCGCCGCCCGCCTGCTGCTCGAACTCCACGAAGGGAGCTCGACCTAGGGCGACCGACTAAGGCGAGCGACGTCTCCAGACGGCGGCGAGGACAGAGATGAGCACCTTGGATGTGACCGGGTCAGTGCGGGACATCTGGGAGTGCTTGAACAACCAAAACTAGGTCGATCAGCTCCAACAGCTATGGCTCACCAGCAGCATCGAGAAATACGGAGGGTCGCCAACCATCAAGGCTTACTGCCTTGATGGGCCTGCCTCGACCTGTTGCTCGCCGACAAGCTGAAGGTTTTCGTCCCGGTGTGGTGCCGCTCCACCGGCAATCGCTTCATGGATCCCCACCATCGACCAGGAGACCTGGGAACCAGACTGGATGCATGGAACAGGTGTCGAAAAAGTCACCCCATGGAAATGAGCCTGGCGTCGATGCAGCAGGCCATGCACCTCAGGCCGAGGTCTCAGCTAGTTGGCCGATACGTCAGACGATCTCTTTACGGCCAGCCTTGATCTTCTCTTTGGCCGTCATGAGGCCGTAGACGAGCAGGCCTAGAAGAGCAATGTTCACGCCGATGAAGAACATCATGTCCATGGTCTTGTGGCGACTTGGCCCGTAATAGACGGGAAACGCAAGCCGGCCTACCAGTCAGAAGACTCATTAATCGTGAGGGGAACAGGCAGCGGGTGCCTCAACTGGAAAGCAGTGCACCGCATGGGTAGCGGCGAAACGGTAGCGGTATGAAGGAGCGAGCCACTCTTAATCGGATGCGCTCAAGACACGATCCAGCCAGCGAGTCAGGTTCTTAAAAGACGGGCCTTTACGAGTGGTCTTGGCCTTGGGAACGCACATTGCGTGAACAGCTGAGCCAGCCGCGAACTTCGCAGCAACTTCAGATAGTTCGATTGTCTTGCCGCACACGCGGCAAGGGAGCTTTTTGACCAAGCGGGGATGCCTTTAACCCTGTTGTTAGTGGTAGCCCTACAACGCGCGAAAAAGCCAGTTGTCGATACAGGCGTCACCAATTGGGTGAGCATTGTCCTGGTGACTCAGATCGTCCCCAGGTTTCAACCTTGACCTCACCCTTTTGCCGACTGCGCCAGCCTGCAAAGGTTCAGGGCTACGAGAGCCACGCCGAAGCTGCAAAAGAAAGCGATCAGGTCTTGGCTGGTGACGGACATAGGAACCCGAAAACGAGGTCAATACGAAATGTTACGAATGCTTGTAATGTGGCGGCATGAGTCGAATCAAAAAATTACTAGCGATCTCTGCTTCCTTGGGTGACAGCGTGATCATCGCTGTCATCGCCTTGACTGGACTCAATAGCGTCTCCAACGCTGGCGACTGCTCCCGCTGCGAATCAGCTGTAGCAACTTCGCTGGAGGCTCATCAGAAAGCTGACGAAAAAACTGAAGTCGAAGCCTGACGATGTCTATTGATGCCCGATGCAAGGAACAGCAATCAGCCGCTGATCGCATGTTCATGGACTTCAAATACACCCGCCCTGGATCGAAAGAGCAGTTACAGGCCTTAGCCACACTGAGCTTTCTCATAGGGATGTGGGCCGATTTCCTCACTGCCGAGGAGAAGAGAATGGATCAAGCCATAGCCCTAGAAGGCCGTTGAACAGCAACGAAGGGAAATCCCCGCTCGCGCGGGGGCCTTGGATCGTTAACTCAGGCAACAGAGATGCTGTGAGGTGCAGCGGGATAGCTCGTCGGCATTGGATCTGCCTTTCCTTCGGCCATCGCTTTAGCGCGTCGGTACATCTGGCTGTTGGTAGCCCCTTGAGCTTCCATGGCGGCTGCAACAACTGCCCAGTTCTTGGTTTCGGAGGTCATTGACTTCAGAAAATTTCAACCCATGAACCATCGCGGAATTGTTCCTTGCGCCGTGACGGAGGTATCCGCACCGCAGACCGCTCGCAGAAAGAAAAAGCCATAGCTACTGCGCACCTGTATCAGGCCCTACGTCAAGCAGAGTTGAGTATCTGTAATAATGTGTGAAGACGCCTCCACTAAGTGCGCGAGGAAATAGTTGCGAGCCTCCACCTTGATTTGCGGTCTCTCAAGCTCGAATACAAGACGACTTGCGATGCGTTGAGAAATTGGCCTGGCGGACCTGCAGAGGAGCAAGAGTTTCTTGAGTACAAAAAACAAGAGCTTTTTCGAGCCTTGCTTGAGCACACCTTCCATGACGATCCTGTCTGATCATTTGCCAAATGATCAGCAGCTGTAAGCCTTGAGCACCTACCTGGCAGAGGAAGGTGAGGTGGGCAGATGAAGCGTGTTAGCCAGCGAGTCTCACCTGGTGATCATGTCTTTGGAAGTAACGGGTTTTTATGAATCGCCGCCGTCCTTCCTGGGATTTTATGAAGGCGTATCAGGCAGTTAACCGACACCTAGTCGCAATCTGGTTGCAATCACCGCCGGTAGCGAAATAAACACTTACCTGTCAGATCATCTGCAATTAGTGCGAGGTTGGCGCCTCCACACTGCGGCAAGGGCGCTGCCGATCAGGCAGTGAATCACTGCAGAGATGGCACCCGGCAACGCCGTGAGGGGACTGGCGAACCCGCCACTGCGGGCGAGCACCACGGCCAGTCCCGAGTTCTGCATGCCCACCTCGATGCTGATGGTGCGCTGAGCCTGCACGCTCTGCCCCGCCAGCCGGGGAATCAGCCAGCCGAGCAGGAAGCCGCCGCCATGCAGCAGCAGGCAAGCCAGGATCAGCACGGGCCCCTGCTGACGCAGCACAGCCGTCTGGCTGCCCACGATGCTGGAGACGATCATCACGATGGCCATCACCGCTAGGGGAGGCATCACCGGCTCAATCCGCTGGGCCACACCGGGCAGACCACGCTTGAGCACAACCCCAACGGTGACCGGCAGCAACACCACCTGAAGCACGGCCAGAAACAGGGCCCAACCGTCCACCGGCACGTACTGGCTGGCCAACACCTGCGTGAGACGCGGGGTCAACACCACCGCCGCCAGGGTGCTGATCGTGGTCATGACCACCGACAGCGCCACATCGCCACGGCCGATCAGAGCCACCACATTGCTGGCGGTCCCCCCCGGGCAGCAGCCGACCAGAACCAAGCCCACCGCAAGCGGGGCAGGCAGATGAAGAGCCGCCGCGATCCCAGCGGCAAGGGCCGGCATCACCAAGAACTGCACCAGCACCCCCAGCAGCATGGCGCGAGGGCGTCGACCCACCCGAACGAAATCAGCGGGTGTCAACCCGACGCCCATGCCGAGCATGATCACGCCGAGTCCAAGGGCGATCAGTGGCCCCTTGAACCAGATGAACAGCGGGGGATGCAGCAAGGCCAGCAGAGCTCCCAGCAACGTCCAAAGCGGAAAGAGCAGAGTGAAACGCTCCCAGGTCATGACGATCAGAGGACTGCGGCCATCCTTGTTCAGGGCGGATTCCAGAATGTTGTGATGCGGGACCACGCTTCTCCCATCCCCCCAGCCCGCCGCCGACGCCTGCGGAGCTTGAACTCCGGCCAGGAGCCCTGGCAGCTGCAGGATCCCGCCGGAGCTGGTCAGCTGGTTGATCTAGCGAGCAACGACTACCTCGGGCTCAGCCGTCATCCCGATGTGCTCGCAGCGGCATCGGAGGCCATGGCCTCCGATGGCGTTGGTGCCGGTGGATCTCGCCTGATCACCGGCACCCGACCACGCCATCTGCAGCTGGAAGCAGCTCTCGCCACCTGGCTGAACCGTGACCGGGTGCTGCTGTTCCCCAGCGGATTTCAAGCCAACATCGCCGCCCTAACGGCCCTGAGTGACAGGCACACCATCGTGTTGGTGGACCGGCTGATCCACCACTCGCTGCTGGCCGGCATCCGCACCAGTGGGGCGCGGCTGCAACGCTTTGCCCACAACGATCTTGAAGATCTCGACCAGCGGCTGCAGCGGCTCAAGCCGACAACACGGCCACCACTGGTGGTGACGGAAAGCCTGTTCAGCATGGAAGGCACCAGCCCTGATCTGCAGGGCATCGCCGACCTTTGTGCCCACCACGGTGCACAGCTGCTGGTGGACGAAGCCCATGGCCTGGGGGTGCTGGGGCCCGGCGGCCGTGGGCTTTGCCATGGACTCCAACGGCCTGTGGCCTTGGTGTGCGGCACCTTCGGCAAGGCCTTCGGCAGCGGAGGTGCATTTTTGGCTGGGGACCACACCACGATGGAGCTGCTGCTGCAAACCAGTGGGGCCTTCCGCTACACCACGGCCCTGGCCCCACCTCTGGTGGCGGGAGCCCAGGCTGCCTTGCGCCTGATCCAAGCCCATCCCAACTGGGGAAGCGAGCTGAGCCTGCGCTCGGAACGCTTGAGGACAGCACTGGCGCACCAGGGTTGGGCGAAACCGGCAGGACACGGCCCCGTTCTCCCGCTGTTGGTCGGGGACGACCAGGACGCGCTCGACCTCCAGCAACAGCTGGAGCAGGCGGGGCTGCTGTCGGTAGCGATCCGGCCGCCCACCGTGCCGGAGGGGACCGCCCGTTTGCGCCTGGTGCTGCGGCGGGACCTGCCGGAGGGCACATTGGAGCAACTGCTCGCAGCCCTCGGGTCTCGATGATGCAGGTCCTGGCGATGCATGGTTGGGCTGGCCAGGCCGGCACCTGGTCCCACTGGCGTCAACGCTTTGAAAACAGGGGAGCGACATGGTCCAGCGCGGACCGTGGCTACAGCGGCGGTGAGACCGTTGCTCCGGCATGGCCCCCCGGCCCAGGACGCAACCTGTTGATCGCCCACTCCCTGGGGCTGCACCTGCTGCCGGCAGCTGTGCTGGCACAGGCCGATGCGGTGGTGCTCCTGGGGAGCTTCAGCGCCTTCGTGCCCCACGGGCGCGCAGGGCGCGCGGTGGCGGTGGCTCTGAAGGGGATGCAGGCGGCCCTGGGCACCGACGAGGAACTGATGATGCTGGAGCGCTTCCTCGACAAAGCCGCTTCACCCCATGCCCGCAGCGCCCTGCCCCCAGCCCCCCTGCTGCAGGGTTTGACGAGCCTGGGGCGCCAGCGGCTGCAGCAGGATCTGGAGCTTCTGGTGCACTGCCAGAGCCTGCCAACGGGCTGGCCTGAAGCGGTGCCTGTGCTGGTGGTGCAGGGCGAACAAGACGCTGTGGTGCACGCCGCATCAGCACAGCAGCTGATCGATGACCTCGGAGCGCAGCCGCTGACCCTGCAGCGGGATCCGAATTGGGGCCACGCACTGATCACACCAACGGTGCTCTCGGTGGTGCAGCAATGGCTGGGGGCCCTGTGATTCGCCCCGACCAGGTGTTGGAGCGCTTTAGTCGCGCAGCACCGACCTATGCAGGCGAGGCGTTGCTGCAACGGGCCATGGCCTGGCGCCTGGCCCAACTGAGCCGTCGCTGCTCCATCCGGCGCGGCCTGTGGGCTGACCTCGGCAGCGGCACCGGTCATCTGGCCGCAGCCCTGGAAGTCGCTCATCCAGGCCAGCAGGTGATCCGTCTTGACGGAAGTGCCGCCATGTTGAACAGCCACCCCCATGGAACCCACACCCTGCGGCATGACCTGAGCCGCGGGTTACCGAACTGGAGTGAGCCTCCACAACTGCTGGCCTCCAGCTTTGTTTTGCATTGGTTACCGGATCCAGCCCAGCAGCTTCGGCGTTGGGTGGATGCCCTGCCAAAGGGGGGCTGGCTGGCCCTGGCGGTGCCGGTGGCTGGAAGTTTTCCGCAATGGCAGCACGCAGCCCGGGCAGCGAATCAAACCTGCACGGCCTTGTCCATGCCGGTGCGGGAGCAACTGATGGCAGCCCTGCCGGATGGGGTGGTGCAACGGGACGAGTGCCTGAGCTTCACCCAACGCGCCGCCAATCCACTGCGGCTGCTGCGACCGATGAGCAACATCGGCGCCTCCGTCACCAACGGGGGCCAGCTCTCCCCAGGCCAATGGAAGGCCGTCTTCCGGGCTTGGCCCCAAGCCGATGCATCAGCCGGATTCGCCCTGACCTGGAGGATGTGGGTCCTGATGGTGAAGCGATGAACGGCAGCGTCAGTCGCCTGGTGGTGTGCGGAACCGACACGGACGTCGGCAAAACCGTGGTGAGCGCGTGGCTCGTGCAGGGGCTTCAGGCCAGCTACTGGAAACCGGTGCAGAGCGGACTGGAGGGCGGCGGTGACCGCGAACGGGTGCGGCAGCTGTTGAACCTCCCGCCGGAACGGATGCTGCCCGAGGCCTATGCCTTCCGAGAGCCGGTTTCCCCCCACTGGGCCGCCGAACTGGACGACACGCCACTCGACCCTGCCCAACTCGCCATTCCCCAGCATCAGGGATCCCTGGTGGTGGAGACGGCTGGAGGGTTGATGGTGCCCCTCACCCGCAACTGGCTCCAGATCGATCAACTGGTGGAGTGGCAGTTGCCCATCGTTTTGGTGGCCCGCAGTGGACTGGGCACCCTCAACCACACCCTGCTCAGCCTGGAAGCGTTGAGACGGCGGAATCTCACGGTGTTGGGACTGATCCTCAACGGCCCCCTCCATGCCGACAACCCGGGGACCCTCAAGCAATTCGGTGACGTCCCCGTTCTGGCGCAGCTCCCGCCCCAGGCCTCGCTCTCAGCAACGGTTCTGGAGCGGCTTTGGCACGAGCAGAATCTCACCACTACATTCCGAGAAATGTTGAAGCGCTCGTCCCCGTGACTTCACGTCAAACCCTCGCGACCCTGGCTGTTTCAGCACTCTGCGTTGGGATTCTGGTGCTGTTCACCGACATCGAGGTGCAGCTGGTGCGCTGGGTGAACTGCAGCGCCATCGCTACAGAGGCGGAAAAGAACAGTGACGTCTGCCGCTGACCCCTCAGCCCAGGGCCTTTGAACCGGTGGGGCAGGTGCCCAAACGCATCGCGGCATAGCGCACGGCGACCCGCAGCGGCCATCCGTGACTGAGTTCAGCCTGGATCACCTCCAGCTGGGACGACGACCAACCCCGCAGCTCGAGATCACTGCGAATCGATTGCCAGTCGCCCTCAGGGACAACGAGACGTCGCTTGGCCGACGGCTCAAGCCGCGTGGTGGGAACAAAACGCTTGGATTGACGACGGGTGCGTGGGGCAGCCATCCGGGGCATCTCCAACAGCTCCAGATTCAATATGGCAAAAGCTGCCGCTTCTGCCATGGGGTCGATCCGCCATCCGAATCTGTGGCCCCCCTTCACCCAGATGGCCAGCGCAGCCAACTCCCAACGGGTGGTGTCTGGAGACGGTGCCCTGCTGATCCGTGAGCAAGGCGAGCCCCTGATCGATGCCATCAGCAGCTGGTGGGTCACCCTGCACGGCCATGCCCATCCGGTGTTGGCCAAGGCCATCGCCGATCAGGCCGCCCGCCTCGAGCAGGTGATTTTTGCCGACTTCACCCATGAGCCTGCGGAACAGCTGGCCGTACGCCTGAGCGGCCTCTGCGGCCTGCAACGGCTGTTCTTCTCCGACAACGGCTCCACTGCGGTGGAAGTAGCGCTCAAGATCGCCTGCCAGTGGTGGGCCAACCGGGGCCAACCGCGCTATCAGATTGTTGCCTTCGACGGGGCGTACCACGGTGACACCTTCGGAGCGATGGCCGTCGGCGAACGCAACCTGTTCAGCGCCCCCTTCGAAGACAAGCTCTTTCCCGTCGCCCGGGTTCCCTGGCCGGCCACCTGGTGGGACGACGATGCCGTGGAGGCCAAGGAATCGGCGGCACTCGAGGTGCTCGAGCGCGTGCTGGAGACACCCACGGCGGCGGTGATCCTCGAACCGCTGCTGCAGGGGGCCGGCGGCATGGCCATGGTGCGGCCCGAGTTTCTGAGGCAAGTGGAGGCACGCACCCGCCAGGCGGGAGCCCTGCTGATCGCCGATGAAGTGCTCACCGGCTTCGGACGCTGCGGCGACTGGTTCGCCAGCCGGCGAGCGGGCATCCGGCCGGATCTGATGGCCCTGTCCAAAGGCTTGACGGGGGGATGTCTGCCGATGGGCGTGACCATGGCCAGCGAAGCGGTATTCGAAGCCTTCGTCGGTGACGACCCCTGCCTGACCCTCTGGCACGGCCACAGCTTCACGGCCAATCCGCTGGGCTGCGCCGCGGCCAACGCCAGCCTCGACCTGCTGGAGCGCAACCCCGCTGCCTTTCAACAGTTCGAACAACGGCATCGTCCTCATCTGGAGCGGTTGGCGCGCCATCGGAAGGTGCAACATCCCCGGCTGACGGGGACGGTGGCCGGCTTCGACCTCGTTGTGGAGGGGAGCTCGGGCTACCTCAACCCGGCGGGGCCGAAGCTGAAACGGCTGGCGATGGAGAACGGCGTCTTCCTCCGCCCCCTGGGCCAGGTGGTCTATCTGCTGCCACCGCTCTGCATCAGCGATGCCCAGCTGGAACGCTGCTATTCGGTGCTGGAACAGGCCCTCGATCAGCTCTGAAGCTGCTGGCCTCAGGGCCCCGCCTGAATCGCCGCCTCAACATCGGCCCTGGAGAGGCCATAGGGAAGCGAACACTGCACCATCGCCTCCAGGGAACCCGGGTGCCAGATCACTTTGAGGTCCTCCCGTTCCAGCAGCAACAACGCTCGCCATTCAGAACGCTCGAGCATCCACTGGCAGGGGTTGTCGTCCATGCGGACGGCACCCAGCCGCTGGAGCCAAGCCTCAAGCGCCGGGAGAGAGTGCTGATTCAGCGGGGTGCTCTCCAGGGGCAGGGCGGCCATCAGGTTGCGAACGCACGGATGTGTTCTGAGTCTGCTCATCCGCCAGCCAACTCGGCGACACCTGCCAATCGCGGCCCTGGGCAAGCGCCACCCCCAACCCCAGCACCAAGCTGAGCAACAGCGCGATGCTCAACAGCACCAGCGAGAACCATTCCCCACCGGAGAGGGGCCTGCGTTGACCAATGCCCTGCCAGGCATCCGGGCGGGAGTCACGCTGCAGTGGCGGGGGCGATGACAGCGCCTGGGCGCCAGGACTGAGGGTTGCCTGGCTCTGGCGCAGCAGAACGTCGTAGGACTCCTTGAGCTGCTGAAACGCAATGCTGGCCTGCTCGGGCGGCAGTTGCGTGGTGTCGGGATGCAAGGCCTTGGACTGGCGCCGAAAGGCCTGGCGCAAGGTTTCAGCGTCAACCCCGGGACGCACACCAAGCCGTTCGTGATGGCTGGGGCGGGCTTCGGACACAGGGGACGGCCGGTCCTTCATCCTAAGAAGAGTTGTTGCTGCAGCCATGGCCGCCACCACGCCCGAACCGGCGTTCTGGGACGCCCTGGGATGGCAGCCATCGCACACACAGCTCGACCAGCTCGTGGAGCTTCAGGGCCTGCTGCAGAGCTGGAATCAACGGGTCAACCTCACGCGCCTGGTGGACGGCGACGATTTCTGGGTGGGTCAGGTCTTTGACAGCCTCTGGCCCCTAGCAGGAGAACTTCAGACACCGGAGGTGCCACAGCACTGGATTGATGTGGGAACCGGGGGAGGCTTCCCCGGCCTCGCCATCGCCATTGCCCTCCCCCAGGCACAGGTGACCCTGCTGGATTCCGTCGGGCGCAAGACCGCCGCCGTGGAGGCCATGGCCAGCAGACTGGGCCTTGCCGATCGGGTGCGGGTCCGCACCGAGCGGATTGAAACCACCGGGCGTGATCGCACGTTCCGCGGCAGCTTCGATCGAGCCGTGGCCCGGGCTGTGGCAGCAGCTCCCGTGGTGGCCGAATACCTGGTGCCCTTGCTGAAGAGCGACGGCCAGGCCCTGCTGTATCGGGGCCAGTGGACGGACAGCGATGCCGTGCCGTTCAACAGGGCCCTGCGGCTGCTCAAGGGCCATCTGATCGAGGTGCAGCACCGGCAACTGCCCGGTGATCGCGGCACGCGGCACCTGCTGCGGGTGCAACCGAACGGCCCCTGCCCCCGCAGCTACCCAAGGGCCGTGGGAACACCCAGCCGGGATCCTCTGGGGAGCTAAGAGGAACGCTCAGACGCTCGACAAGCGCATCTGGGATTCGCCCTTGAGCCGCTGCTTGAGGCTGCGCAGAATCTCTGGGATGCGCTCACGCCACGGGCTCTCCTGCAGGACGCTCTGCAGCTCTTCGGCACTGACCTCACCATCAAAGCCATCGGCATTGGCCCCGGCAAACCAGTGGCCGCCGGAGCCCAGCAACCCATAGCGGGCCTTGGCATAACTCTCGAGATCCCAGGCCTCCAGCAGGTTGTACAGCCAAAGCAACACCGGCAGGTTGATTTCCCCAGGCGTCGCATGCCAAGGCGGCAGCCCGACGAACCAGGTGGCCATCCAGTCACGACTCAATGCTTCATCGGCCGCTTGCCGAAGCCGCTGATCCACTGGAGCAATCAAGGACGCTGCCTCCGGCAGCAGACGCAACGCCTCCAGGTGAAGCTCGAGATCCTCCGGCCGGGCCGCTCCCACACTGATGGTGTGCACCCGCGGGTCCTGGAGACAGAACAAGTCGTTGAAGACGATGGGATGCAGCGGTGCACACAGCTCCAACAGCCGTTGGGATGGCGTGTGCAGATGGCCGCCCTTGTCCGTGGGACTGATGATGAACACCCCCATGTCCTGACGGCGGGCCGCATCCAAGGCAGGGCCGTTGTCCTGGCGGATGTAATACCAATGCAGATTCACGTAATCGAAGGCACCGGAGTCGCAGGCCTGTGCGATCAAGGCGGTGGGGCCATGGGTGGAGAAACCCACGTGACCAATACGGCCCTCCGCCTGCCAGCGGCGCACCACCTCCATGCAGCCCCCGGGTTGAAGGGTCTGCTCAAGATGCTCCGGCAGGTTGATGCCGTGGATGGCCAGTAAATCAAGGCGATCACAGCCCAACCGCTCAAAACTGAGCTCCAGCTCCGCCTCGAAGGCGTCGGCATCGGGCCGGGGAGGCACCTTGCTCTGCAGCAGACGGGAGGGGTCGGGTGTGCGCGGCAGGGCCCAGCCCAGCTGACGTTCGGAGCTGCCGTAGTGCCGCGCCGTTTCCACATGGTGAAAGCCCAGATCCACCGCGCGCTTCAGAGTCGCCTCGAGCTGGGTCTGCGATGCAGACGTGATCTCATCAGCTGGAAGGTCGGTCCAGCTCTGCTGAAAGCGCATTCCCCCGAGAGACAACAGGGGGATCTCAAGCTCCGTGCGGCCGAATCGGCGGGTGGGAAGCGCCATCAACCCTGGGGACGCGGTTGCAGATTCTGGCGAATCAGGTTTTGCCGCAACGTTTCCAACGATTCAAAGGGAACCCAGTGAATGCAATCCACAGGACAGGTGTCGATGGCCTCCTGAATGCATTCGGTGGAGTCACCGTCCTGTCGGATTGCTCTTGAGCGTCCCAGATGCGGCTCAACAACAAAGGTGTTCGCAGCCACGTGAGCGCAGTAGCGACAGCCGATGCAGACGGCTTCATCCACCCAGACAGCCTGATCGCGCATGTCTCCCCCGAGCAGGGGTTCACGCCCGGTGGCCTGCTCCTGCGGGCGAGCGGGGGCGGAAAATGCGTGATACGAAGGATCAGCCAGGATTCAGGCGTCCCAGCGGGTCACCACGAGTTCGATCGAACCATCCTCGGTCTGGGTCTGCTCGGCAACCTGAAAGCCTTCCTTGGTGGTGGCAGCCAGAACCGTGTTCAGGGCGTAGCGCTGGGTGAGCTTGGAGAGAAAACGTTCCACAGGAATCTGCTGCTTCCACAGATCAAGGTCAGTGACCAGCTCATAGGACTGCGATGCGCTGTTCCAGCGGAAGCCGATGTCACCACCGTCCTGCACGGCGATGGCCAGGTCAGCGGTGACGGTCTGGCCGCGGTAGCCGCGTACGGGACGCTCACCCTGATCAGGGGCATAGCCCATGTCTTCGAGGGCTTTTACCAGAGGCTCCAGCTGACGCAATTCGGTTTTGACGGTGCTGAAATGCGACATCAGTTCAAATGAGCGGGAAGAGACTGGGACTGGACCTCAGGCTGCAGAAACGCTTCGGATGTGGACTCCTGACGTTCAACCGTTCCAAGAGCAGCTTCCACTTCTTCAGTGAGCTGCTGGCACGCTTCACCAGCAACACCCTCGACCCGTTCTTCCACACGGCCGTCAGGCCGAATGGTGAAACGAATGGTCTTCTGGGGCATCGAAGAAGCGTGATTTGCGCAGCAATCTAATGGGGGTCACGCCTGAATGTTGCGTTTGCCGTTACAAGAGCGGCGCTACAGGATGAAACCGTCGTTGATCAGAGCCTGCAGGCGTTCCAGCACCAGCGGATCCTCCAGCTGCTCGAGGGCCGTTCTGGCCTCATCGCGCACGGAGATCTCCCCGTCATGGAGCAGGGCACTCACCAGGGCTTCAACGATCTCGGCTTGCCGCGGCTGCACCAGCTGATCCATCAAACGGCCCAAAGCCCAGATGCAGTTGCTGCGCACCACCGCTTCGCTGTCAATGCGCAGACTCACCAGCAATTGCCCCGCCGCGGGGTCGGCCTTGACCGGGGAACGGCTGCCGGCTTCCGCCAGGGATCCCGGACACCAGAGGCGCACCGCTGCGACATCCGTCTGCAGCGCCCGGATCAACGGATTGAGCACCGGAGCATCGGGGAAATTGCCCAGGCTCCAGGCCGCAGCCTTGCGGACGTAGGCATTGGCATCGAGCTGAAGCAGATGCAACAGCGGCTCAACAGCCGGCGGTGATGGATTGCGGCCCAAGGCGTAGACGGCACTCATCCGCTCCACCGGACAGGAGTTCTGGAGCAAGGGCAGCAGCAGGGCAATCGAACGGGGATCACGGTGTTCACAAAACACCTGCAGGCCCTGCAGCCGTTCTCCGTGGTTGCCACGCAACCAGACCAGGCCCTGGTCACAGGCCCGGGCAATCTCCAGGGAGGAATCCTGCTCGGCGTCATCGAGCTGGATCGCATCAAGCGGATCAACATCGTCTTCCGCCGCCAGCTCACGCGCCAGCAGATCAGGATCCACAGAGAGGCTGGACAGCCCCTGGTCCTTCTGTTGGCTGCGATCGTCAGTCATGCGGGGATGCTACGGGAGCCATTCCAGGACTCAACCCATCGGGGCTGGAGCCAGCATGTCACCGGGAAGCCAGATGCGGGCACTCACAGCGAACAACGCCAGGGCAAACAGAAGAACAATCAGAGCCGGCAGAAGCGTGGAACGAAAAAACGACACCGGAACAGGCCAATCAAGGCGTCATTCTGCTCAAGAGGGCACGGCATCGACTCGCCGCCGCAGCTGCCAGATCGAGAGGATCAGCACCGACAGACCGATCCAGCCACTCCACTGTTGATGCAACAGGAAGCCTCCGGTGCCGAGCAGGCCGCCAAACAACACGCCACAGGCCAGCACGAAGCGCCGCAGCATGGCCGGCAACGACTCCATCGGCATGACGCCGAAGCGCTGGCGCAGGCGGGACCACCCGGGGCCCGGAGGACGCACCGTCCGCACAAACCGCTCCAAAACAGCATCCGATTCCGGCGGTGTGCTCAGCATCACCGTCAACCAGACGACAGCGGAGAGGCCGGTGATCACCGCAATGCGAACCCCGTAATCCTCGATCCGAACCAGGGGCACCACCGAAGTGAACACCCCAACGAAAAAGCCGCAGAGCATCGCCGACAGCTCCGCGGCTGCATTCACGCGCCACCAGAACCAGCGCAGCACCAGAACCACACCGGGGCCGGACCCGATCGCGATCACCAGCCGAAACACCGTGCCGATGCTGTCGCTAATCAAAGCGGTGATCACCCCAAGAACGAGCAGCAGAACCGTGGTGAGTTGTCCCACCAGCAACAGCTCCCGCGAACCGGCAGAGGGGCGAACAAAGCGCTGATAGAGGTCGTGGGTGAGGTAGCTGGCTCCCCAGTTCACCGAGGTGCTCACGGTGCTCATGAACGCCGCCACCAGAGAGATCACCACCAGGCCGAGCGCCACCGGGGGCAGCAGTTGCACGGCCAGGGCGGGATAGCCGAGCTCAAGATCAGCGCCAGCCGGCAACAGCACCAGGGCCGCCAACGCGACCACGATCCAGAGCCAGCTGCGCACGAGGTAATTCACCACCAGAAACACCCAACCCGCCAGCCGCGCCTGCTGCTCATCGCGGGTGGCCAGCATGCGCTGGATGAACTCGCCACCCCCATCGCTGCGGCGGAAACTCCACCACTGCACGGCGATGTAAGCCGTGAACATCGGGATGCTGATGCCGCTGCCCTGCAACCAGTGGAAGCCCGCGTCATCCCAGGTCCAGGGCACCAGAGACAGCAGCTCCGGCCGCTGCAGCGCCTGCAGTTGCTCCAACAGCGCTGTCATCCCTCCTGCGGCATGGAGGGCAGCCGCGGCCACGGCAAGGGCACCCGCCAACGCCAGCACGAGCTGGACCAGATCGGTGACCACGACGGCCCAGAGCCCACCGGCCACGGTGTAACTCATCACAAGCAGAGCCACGACCATCAGGAGCCAGACCGTGTCCGTCAGTCCCAGTGCTGCGGGTTGACCCGACACCAGCCCCAGCGCTTCCATCACCTTGCGGAGGGCGAGAAAGGCATAGCCGATGCCGATGCAGTTCACCGGCACGGCCAGCAGGAAAGCCTTGATGCCGCGCAACCAAGCCGCCGCCGCTCCGCCATAGCGCAGCTCGGTGAAGGCGGCGTCGGTGAGCACACCGCTGCGGCGCCAGAGGGGTGCGAAGACAACAGCCATGGCCACGTGGGCCAAACCAAAGCTCCACCACTCCCAGTTGCCCGCCAGGCCGCGGGCACCCACCAAGCCGGCAACGTAAAGCGGCGTATCGATGGAGAAGGTGGTGGCCGCCATCGAGGCGCCGGCCAACCAGCCGTTCAGACGACGGCCAGCCACGAAATAATCCGCCTCGCCGCTGTTGCGGCGGGCCAGCCACAACCCCAACACCAGGGTGAGAACGAGGTAAGCAGCGAGAAGCAGCCAATCGATCGCTGTCATGCGCAGACCCTGTTCCTCAGCAGTCTGCTGAGGAACAGAGCATCAGCCCACCCGTCAGCTGCCGGATGAATTGGGGGCCATCTGCTGACGCCGGAGCTGACCGCAAGCTGCATTTTGATCGAGCCCCCGGCTGGCCCTGAGGCTCACGGCAACACCGCGCCGCTCCAACACAAGACGAAACGCCTCGATCCGCTGCGGCGTTGGTCGTTTGAACTCCTCCTCCTCAATCGGGTTGTAAGCGATCAGGTTCACGTGGCTCTGGAAACCACCAACCCGATCCGCCAGCTCTGCGGCGTGCTCGGGCTGATCGTTGAGTTCACCGAGCAGGATGTACTCAAAACTCACCCGCCGACCGGTCACATCCAGATAGTGACGGCAATCCTCGAGCAAAGCCTCATAGGGGTAGGCATGGGCTGTGGGAATCAGCTCCTCGCGCAGCCGCTGGTTGGGGGCATGGAGGCTCACCGCCAGGGTGAACTGGGCGCGGCCCAGCCGCTGCATGGCCAGTTCCGCGAGTTGCGGCAAGGTTTTCGGAACACCCACCGTGCTGACGGTGATGCGCCGTTGGCCGATGCCAAGATCATCATTGAGGCAGCGGATGGCATCCAGCACAGCGCTGCTGTTGAGCAGGGGCTCGCCCATGCCCATGAACACGATGTGGGAGGGACGTCGGTCCATCGCCTCACGCACACTCAGCACCTGATCCACGATTTCGTGGGTCTGAAGTGAACGCTGCAACCCCCCTTTGCCGGTAGCACAGAAGCGGCAGGCCATGGGACAACCCACCTGGCTGGACACACAGACGGTGAGCCGTTGGTCGGTGGGAATCCCGACGGTTTCAATGGTTTCGCCGTCCTCTGTGGAGAGCAGCAATTTGGTGGTGGCATCCGTGGCCACCGAACGGTGCACTTCCTTCAGCCGGCCCACATCAATGCCGGCCTCCACCAAGGCCGCACGCCAGGTCTTGGGAAAGACCGTGATGTCGGCTAGGGATCGAGCCCCCTTGGCATAGATCCAGTCATGGAGCTGACGGCCGCGGAACGGCTTTTGACCCTGGGCGACGGCCCAGTCCTGCAGCTCGGCCGCGCTGCGACCCAGCAGAGCCTGGGTCACCAGATCAGCAGACCATGGCCCAGCTTGATCTCCACCGCCATCAGGGCGATGAAGCCAAGCATGGCCAGACGTCCATTCAGCCGCTCGGTATGGCTGTGGAACCCATATTTGGGCAGGCGTCTCTTGGGGATCTCGGTGGGCTCAAGCATGGAAGGGACTGCGATGGTGAACGATTGAGCGGAGCTCATTCGTCAGAGAGCAGGCCCTCTTCCTGAAGACCCTCAACGGCTTCAGCATCGACTACCTGCTCTTCATTCAGCTCATTGTCGGCGTCCGGACGGGTGAACGCGGCGAAATTGCTCGCCGAGGGGTCGATGTTGTGGCGGGTGCGGGTGGCCTCGAGATCGGCGTCACTAGGGTCATCCAGCACCGCACTGGCGCTGGCCGCAGGGGGCATGTCGACGGTGTAGTCGGGACGCAGGTTCTGCATGCGGCGGTAGCCGGCCGGGTCCTCCGAAAGGATGTCGGGGTGGGGGCCAGCCTCCTTCTGCAGCTCTTCTTCGAAGCCGCTGAAGCCGGTACCTGCAGGAATCAGGCGACCGATGATCACGTTCTCCTTGAGACCACGCAGCCAGTCGCTCTTGCCCTCGATGGCGGCTTCTGTGAGCACCCGGGTCGTCTCCTGGAAGGAGGCGGCGGAGATGAAGCTGTCGGTGTTGAGCGACGCCTTGGTGATACCCAGCAGCACCGGTGTGAACTCGGCGGGAGCGCCACCGGTGATCGCCATGGCCTGGTTGGTGTCTTCCACCTGACGCAGTTCGATCAGCTCACCGGGCAACAGGGTGGTGTCGCCGGCATCTTCGACCCGCACCTTGCTGGTCATCTGACGGACGATCACCTCGATGTGCTTGTCGTCAATCGAGACGCCCTGGGACTTGTAGACGTTCTGAACCTCAGTCACCAGACGGTGCTGCAGGTTGGCGATCGCCTCCTGGGCGGCCTCCATCAGCGGCTTGCGGCTGCGCAGATCTTCGAAGTAGCACTCGAGCAACTCGTGGGGGTTGATCGGGCCATCGGTCAGCAGTTCACCAGCGGTGACCTGTTGCCCATCGCTCACCATGATGTTGCGGCCGAGCAGGATCGGATATTCACCGATGGCGTCATCCGATTCGATCACGTTGACGGCGAGGGACTCGTCGTCTTCACCCTGCTTGATCTCAACAGTGCCAGGCTTCTTGCAGAGAATCGCGGATTCACGGGGGCGACGGGCCTCCAGCAATTCCTCGATTCGGGGCAGACCCTGAACAATGTCACCGGTCTTCTGGCGTTCGAACACCAGCAGGGCCAGGCCATCACCGCGCTGCACCAGATCTCCATCACGCACGTGCAGGACGGAGTCGGGCGACACCATGTAGGGACGTCCCAGACGCAGGGTGACGCTGTTGCCGCTGACGGCCTCGATCTCACCACAGCAGGTGGCGGTTTCGCCGTCGGCAAGGGCATCGCCATCGACAATCCGCTGACCGACGCTCACCACCGGCTTGCCGGAGGTGCTCAGGGTGGTGGTGTCTTCGGGGCGTTCCACGATCATCCGACGCACCGGGTCGGCTTCCGTGGCTTCAGGCAACTGCGCCAGACCGGCCTGCTTGCAGAGGATCTGCGTGGTGGCGACGACATCGCCAGCCTTCACAGACACACCATCTTCGACCTGCAGCTCGGTGTGGGTTGAGCCGTGGCTGGAGTCGGACATGGTGTCGCGACGCACCAGGATCGACTCGAGGATCACAAGGCGCAGACGGGAAATGGTCTTGGCCCGCTTGTCGGGAGCCTTCTCCACATCCACCGTCATCTGCGGGGTGGTGTCGAAGGTCTCGAGCAGCAGCTGGGTCTTGAGCAGCTCCACACCTTCAACGGACTTGATCAGTTCGTTGTCCTTGAAGGCCAGACGCTGGGTGGCCTTGATGCCGAGGTGAGGGCCATTGGCCTGCTTCACATGGGACAGCTCAGGCAGCTGGGCCTCGTTGGGAATGGTGTACTCCTCAACCGGACGCAGCAGCAGACCCTTGCCTTCGGGGGTCTCCACCGTCTGCACGTACTTCATCGTGTCAACGGACAGCCCCTTGGCGATGTCTTCGCCGGGGTTGACCATCTGACCATCACCCTCGAAACGCTCCAGTGCCTTGGAATCGGTGCAGAGGTGGAACTCACCACTGCGGACGATGATTTCGCGCAGGATGTCGTTCTTCTGGGTGACGGTGACGATGCCCGCGGTCTGGCTGAAGATGTCTTTGACAACCTCGGTGCCGGCCTCGATCCACTGACCGTCGGTGATCATCAACAGGGAGATGTCCTTGTTGATTTCGTGGGTCTCCTGGGGGATCCAAAGCAGGGTGCCGCCTTTGTTGACCTCGTAACCGTTCTTGGCGGAACGGGCCTTCTTGATCGCCAGACCAGGGGCGAACTTGACCAAACCACCGGTGCCGGTGCGGAAGCGGTCATCCGCCAGTTCAGCGATGACCTCACCGGAACCGATCTTGCTGCCGGGGATGGTGTTGAGGCGGTAACGGGTGCCGTCTTTGGCCTCGAGGTTCCAGATCTCACCGGAGTGGGTGGACTCCTCCAGCAGTTTGAAGTCCTTGAGGGTCATCGCCGTGGTGACGATCTGCACCTCACGGGAATCACCGATGGAGTCGCGCAGGCGCACTTCACCGCCATACTCACTGCGCTGGCTGGCTTCGGCCAGCACCTGACCCTCAGTGACCTGGGTCTCGCTGCCGACCACGGGCTGAGCGTTGGGCGGCAGGTTGTAGACGTCGCCGGAAAGCACCCACATCCGGCCGAGACGCTGGGCCTTCAGGGTGATGTTGCCCTGGCGGTCGGTGACCTCACGGGGCTGGATTGCCTCCTCGTAGCGCACCTGGCCAGCCAGATCGCAGATCACGTCCTTGGTGGCCTTCTCCACACTCTTCTTGACCGCACCAGCGGCGATCTGCGCCACGGTGACGTCGGCATCGATGTCAGCACCGTTGTCGACGAACAACAGGGAGCCGTTGGTGATCTCGATCTTCTGGGCCTTGCCCTTGCCGGAAGGCTTGATCGTGAGGTTGAAATCAACCTCAGCCTGTTGGGCGTTCACACCGTGGGGGGTGCGGTAGGGACGCACCCGCGCCTTGCTGCCGAACTCGACGGTGCCCGCCACCTTGGAGCGGACCACACCGGTCTCAGCGGTGGACACACCACCGGTGTGGAAGGTCCGCATGGTGAGCTGGGTTCCAGGCTCACCGATCGACTGGGCCGCGATGATGCCGACGGCTTCACCCAGGTCGACCAGTTCATTGTGGGCCAGTGCCCAGCCGTAGCACTTGCGGCAAACGGAACGGTTGGCTTCACAGGTGAGTGGCGAACGCACACTCACGGCCTTCACGCCCGCGGCCTCGAAGGACTTGGACAGCGGCGGATCGATTTCGGTGTCGCGCTCAGCCAGCACCTCGCCATCGGCATTCACCACCTGGGCGGCGGTCAGGCGACCCACAAGCCGGCTGCCGAATTTGCCGTCCTCAGCGTCCACCACGATGTGGCGGGTCGTGCCGCAGTCGTCCTCACGGACGATCACATCCTGGGCAACGTCCACCAGACGACGGGTGAGATAACCGGAGTCGGCGGTGCGCAGCGCCGTATCCACCAGACCCTTCCGGGCGCCATAGGAGGAGATGACGTACTCGGTGACCGTCAGACCCTCACGGAAGTTGGTGCGGATCGGAAGGTCGATGATTTCACCCTGCGGGTTGGCCATCAGGCCGCGCATGCCCACCAGCTGACGCACCTGGGACATGTTTCCCCGGGCGCCGGAGTTGGCCATCATCCACACGGAGTTCAGCGGTGCGTTCTCGTCAAAGTTCTTTTTGACGGCATCCACCAGACGCTCGTTGGTCTCGGTCCAGGTGTCGATCACCTTGGTGTGACGCTCCACCTCGGTGATTTCACCGAGGCGATAGCGCTCTTCGGTGGCCGTGATCTGTTCCTCGGCCTGGCCCAGCAGATCCTTCTTCGCCTCGGGCACCTTGAGGTCGTCGACGGAGATCGACACAGCCGCCTGGGTGGCGTACTTGAAGCCGAGATCCTTGAGGTTGTCGGCCATGGACGACGTCACTGCCGTGCCGTGGTTTTTGTAGGACCAGGCGACGAGCTGCTTGAGGGCCCGCTTGTCGATGACCTGGTTGCGGAACGGCGGTGGGGTCTTCGAGAGCGGACGCGATGCGCTCACTGGAGCCTCTTTGGCGGCCTTGGAGGCTTTGCTGGATTTGGACTTGCGGGATTTCGAGGACGAGGTCATGGCTGCGCGCGGATCAGGAGTTAGTGAGGAAAGACGTCTGGCTTGATTCAGGCGGCGGCCACCGCGTCAATGATCGTGTGATTCATCACCACGCGGCCCACAGTGGTGAGGATGTAGCGGCTGATCAGGGCACCGTCTTCATCGAAACGGTCGCGGCGGTAGCTCCACTCTTCGATGCGCGTGCCATCGCTGAGGGATTCGCTCTTGCTGGGCGCATCCAGCTCTTCATCGTCCTGAACTTCACCGTTGAAGCGGACCCACACCCAGTCGTGCAGACCGATCCGGTTGTCTTCGAAGGCGTGGATAACATCCTCCAGACCCGCAAACGTGCAGCTGCGATCGCCGAAGTCGGGCTTGGAGGCACCGGGCTGAAGCGCCGTCAGGTAGTAGGAACCAAGCACCATGTCCTGGGACGGGGTGATGATCGGCTCACCGGTCGCAGGGGACAGGATGTTGTTGCTGGCCAGCATCAACATGCGGGCCTCGGTCTGCGCCTCGATGGCCAGGGGCACGTGAACGGCCATCTGGTCACCGTCAAAGTCAGCGTTGAAGGCTGGGCAGACGAGGGGGTGCAGCTGAATGGCGCGGCCATCCACCAGCTTGGGTTCGAAGGCCTGAATGCCGAGACGGTGCAGGGTTGGAGCACGGTTCAGCAGGATCGGGTGACCGTCGATCACCTCCTGAAGCACCTGCATCACTTCATCGTCAGCCCGCTGAATCAGCTTCTTGGCTGCCTTGATGTTGTTGACGATGTTCTGGCGGATCAGACGGTGGATCACGAAGGGCTGGAACAGCTCGATCGCCATCTCCTTGGGCAGACCGCACTGGTGCATCTTCAGCTTCGGACCCACCACGATCACGGAACGACCGGAGTAGTCGACCCGCTTACCCAGGAGGTTCTGACGGAAGCGACCCTGCTTGCCTTCAATGATGTCGCTCAGTGACTTGAGCGGACGGTTGTTGGCACCCACCACGGTGCGACCGCGACGGCCGTTGTCGATCAGGGCATCGACGGCCTCCTGCAGCATCCGCTTCTCGTTGCGGACGATGATTTCAGGAGCCAGGATTTCCTGAAGCCTCGCCAGACGGTTGTTGCGGTTGATCACCCGCCGATAGAGATCGTTGAGATCGCTGGTGGCGAAACGACCACCATCGAGCTGCACCATCGGGCGCAGGTCGGGCGGAATCACCGGGATCACATCCAGCACCATCCACTCGGGACGGGCGTTAGTGGCGATGAAGTTGTCGATCACGCGCAGACGCTTGATCAACTTGGCGCGCTTCTGACCCTTGCTGCCGTTGATCTCCTCCCGCAGCTGTTCAGCCACTTCATCGAGGGTGAGATCTTCCAGCAGTTGCTTCAAGGCCTCGGCACCGATGCCCACCACGGGCTCGTTCTCGATCTCGGAATCTTCGGCGTAGATCTCGTCTTCAATTTCCAGCCACTCGTCTTCGGTGAGCAACTGCTTGTACTTCAGGTCTTTATGGTCGCCGGGATCCAGCACCACATAGCAGTTGAAGTAGACGATCTGCTCCACATCCCGCAGGGGCATGTCCAGCAGGATGGCCACGTAGCTGGGGATCCCCTTCAGGTACCAGACGTGGGAGACGGGTGCCGCCAGCTTGATGAAGCCCATGCGGTGACGACGCACGCGGCTCTCGGTGACCTCCACACCGCAGCGTTCGCAAACGATGCCCCGGTGACGCACCCGCTTGTACTTGCCGCAGTGGCATTCCCAGTCTTTTGACGGGCCAAAGATCTTTTCGCAGAACAGCCCGTCCATCTCGGGCTTGAGGGTGCGGTAGTTGATGGTCTCCGGCTTGGTGACCTCACCGACCACCTGGCCGTTGGGCAGGGTGCGCTGTCCCCACTCCATCACCCGATCGGGTGAGGCGAGTGTGATCTTGACGTAATCGAAGTGGTTCTCGGTGCGGAGGTTGCTGTTGGTCATTGACGGTTAAGGAAGAAGGAGCGGGGAATCGGTTCGTTCGTTGATCCGTCAGTCCTCGTCGTAATCCGCGACGCCGAGGGATTCGTAGGTGGGCCTGCTGGGGGTGCTGCGACGAGGGTTCACGTCCTGCATCAGATCCACTTCCTTGCCTTCGTCGGTATAGACAGCGATGTCCAGACCCAGAGACTGAAGCTCGCGCATCAGCACCTTGAAGGATTCCGGAGTACCCGGGCGGGGGATCGGCTTGCCCTTGACGATGGCGTTGAGAGCCTCGTTGCGGCCTTGCATGTCGTCGGACTTGACCGTGAGCAGTTCCTGCAGGGTGTAAGCGGCGCCATAGGCCTCGAGGGCCCACACCTCCATCTCACCCAGACGCTGTCCGCCTTGCTGTGCCTTACCGCCCAGAGGCTGCTGGGTGACCAGGGAGTAGGGGCCGGTGGAACGGGCGTGAATCTTGTCGTCCACCAGGTGAACCAGCTTGAGGAAGTGGGAGTACCCCACGGCCACGGGCTGGTCGAAGGGCAGACCGGTGCGGCCATCCCGCAGCTGCAGCTTGCCGGGATCCTCAGGGTCGTACACCCAACCCTTGCCGGGCTGCTTGGCGGCTTCTTTAAGGAAGGTCTCGACGGTCTGCTGGGACTTCTCAGCACCGTGCATCTCATCGAAGGGAACGATGCGCACGCGGCAATCCAGGTTGGACGCTGCCCAACCCATCAACAGCTCGAACACCTGACCCACATTCATCCGGCTCGGCACACCCAGGGGGTTGAGCACGATGTCGACCGGAGTGCCGTCGGGCAGATAGGGCATGTCCTCCCGGGGAAGGATGCGGCTGATGATGCCCTTGTTGCCGTGGCGGCCGGCCATCTTGTCGCCGACCTGGATCTTGCGGCGCTGGGCCACATACACCCGCACCACCATGTTGGCGCCGGGGGGCAGCTCATCACCCTGTTCACGGGTATAGATGCGCACATCCACAACACGGCCACGCTCGGTGCCGGGCACCCGCAGGGAGTTGTCGCGCACATCGCGCGCCTTCTCACCGAAGATCGCGCGCAGCAGCTTCTCTTCCGGCGGCTGATCGGATTCACCCTTGGGCGTCACCTTGCCGACGAGGATGTCGCCGCTTTCAACGAAAGCTCCCACGCGGATGATGCCCATCTCGTCGAGGTTGCCCAGGCTTTCCTCAGCGACGTTGGGGATCTCACGGGTGATCTCCTCAGGTCCGAGCTTGGTCTGACGCGCTTCGATCTCGTACTTCTCGATGTGAACCGAGGTGTAGAGGTCGTCGGTGACCAGACGCTCGCTGACCAGCAGTGCGTCCTCGTAGTTGTAACCCTCCCAGGGCATGTAAGCGATCAGAACGTTCTGACCCAGGGCGATCTCACCGCCTTCACAGGCCGAGCCATCAGCCATCACCTGACCGACGATCACCGGATCGCCACAGCGGACGATCGGGCGCTGGTTCAGACAGGTGTCCTGGTTGGAGCGCTGATACTTCTGCAGGAAGTGGGTGTGGTCGTTGCCGTCCTCGTCCTGAACAACGATGGCGTTGGCATCCACATAGGTGACGGTGCCATTCACCCGGGAGATCGGCACCATGCCGGAGTCGCGGGCCACCTGGGTTTCCAAACCGGTGCCCACCAGGGCACGCTCGGGACGCAGCAAGGGCACAGCCTGACGCTGCATGTTGGAGCCCATCAGGGCACGGTTGGCGTCGTCGTGCTCCAGGAAGGGGATCAGGGACGTTGCCACGGAGATCACCTGCACCGGTGAAAGGGCGACGTAGTCGACCTGCTCAGGGGGGACCTTCTCGAAGTCCTGGCGGTAACGCACAGGAATCAAATCCGCCGAGATCCGGCCGTCGTCTTCGGTGGCCACGTCACCAGGGGCGACGCGCACTTCGTCTTCCCGGTCGGCAGACAGGTAGATCGGATCGCCATCCTTCAGAACGACACCGTTCTCCACCTTCCAGAACGGCGTTTCGATGAAGCCGTACTCGTTGACCCGGGCGTGGGTGGCCAGGGAGTTGATCAGACCGGCATTGGGACCTTCCGGCGTCTCAATCGGGCAGAGACGGCCGTAGTGCGAGGGGTGAATGTCGCGGACGGCAAAGCCGGCACGCTCACGGGTGAGACCGCCGGGTCCAAGGGCCGAGATGCGGCGCTTATGGGTGAGCTCAGCCAGAGGGTTGGTCTGGTCCATGAACTGGCTCAGCTGGCTGGAGCCGAAGAACTCCTTGATCGCCGCCACCAGGGGCTTGGGGTTCACCAGCTGGGCTGGGGTCAGCGAGTCGGTTTCGCCGACGGTCATCCGTTCCTTGATGATCCGCTCAAGGCGGTTCAGACCCACACGAACCTGGTTCTGCAGGAGTTCGCCCACGGAACGAACGCGGCGGTTGCCGAGGTGGTCGATGTCGTCAAGGCTGGCGCCACCGACATCCAGTTCCAGGTTGATCAGGTAATCGAGGGTGGAGAGCACGTCCTCATGGGTGAGGGTGCGCACCGTGTCGGGGATGGTGAGGCGCAGCTTCTTGTTGATCTTGTAGCGGCCGACCCGACCGAGGTCGTAGCGCTTGGGATCAAAGAAACGGGTCTGCAGCAGCTGCTGACCACCGCTCACTGAGGGGGGTTCACCCGGACGCAGCTTCTTGTAGAGCTCAAGCAAAGCCTGGTCTTCCGAGCTGATGCCTTCGTCGTTGGCGGCATCAATCGACTTCTTGTAGAACTCGGGGTGACGCAGCTTGTCGAGCACGTCGTTGTCAGACAGACCCATGGCACGCATGAGCACGTGCGCGTTGATCTTGCGGGTCTTGTCCACACGAACGTGGAGCAAGTCGTTCTTATCCGTCTCAAACTTCAGCCAGGCACCCCGGTTGGGGATGACGCTGGCGTTGTAGGTGCGCCGGCCGTTCTTGTCCATTTCATCCTTGAAATAGACACCGGGGCTGCGCACGATCTGGTTCACGATCACGCGCTCAGCGCCGTTGATGATGAACGTGCCGCGCTCGGTCATCAGCGGCAGTTCGCCAATGAAGACCTCTTGCTCCTTGATCTCACCGGTCTCCTTGTTGACCAGGCGGCAGGTCACATACATCTGTGACGCGAAGGTCGCATCACGGCGCTTGGCCTCTTCCACATCGTGGCGGGGGCGCTTCAGGCGGTATTCGCTACCAATGAAGTGCAGCTCCAGCTTGCCGGTGTAATCCGTGATCGGAGAGAAGCTTTCAAGCTCCTCGATCAGACCTTGATCCAAAAACCACTTAAAGCTGGCCCGCTGCACCTCCACCAGATCAGGGAGGTAGGTGGCGGTCTTGGCGACCTGAATCGCGCTGCTGCTCATGCGGGGACCGGCAGAGAGGACGAAGGGACTGGGGAGGACTGGATTGGCGGCAAAAGCTCACCTGACAGGACGATTCGACAGCAGCAGCGGCACCGACGGTTTCCAGGACGGAACCGACAGCGCCGCTGCTGCTGTTCAGAAATCGCGGGTCAGATCAGCTGACGACGACAAGTGCACCGGAAGGAAATGGACGCTTCAGGCACCACACACAGGATGGAATCCTGCACATGGCCAGGCCAATACAACATCTTACATATGGACTCGACACCCTCTGAACTCCGGTTAAGGGAGTCCGAACAAACGCCGGGCGTTGGCGGTGCTGCTGCAGGCCACGCTTTCGAGATCCACGCCGCGCAGCTCAGCAACCCGGGTGGCAACGGAAGCCACGAAGGCCGGCTCATTGCGCTTGCCGCGGCGGGGCACAGGGGCCAGGAAGGGGCAATCGGTTTCCACCAGGAAACGATCCTCCGGCACCTGACGGGCGCAGTCGTGGGTGGGCTCCGCCTTGGGGAAGGTGACGGTGCCGCTGAAGCTGATGTAAAAGCCGAGCTCCAGGAACTGGTGCATTTCATCGGGGGTACCGCCCCAGCAATGCATCACCCCTCCGGGGCAACGGCCCTGCGCCTTGCGGGCCCGCAGTTCCTCCAGCATCGGCTCGGCGGCATCCCGGCAGTGAATGATCACCGGAAGGTTCAACTCCACCGCCAGGTCCAATTGAGGGCGCAGCACAGCAAGCTGCTCCTCGAGATTCTTGTCTCGAAAGAGATCGAGGCCGAGCTCGCCGATGGCGACGACCCGATCGTCCTCCAGAGCTGCCCGGCGCAGCACCGCCACCGTGTCATCCCGCCAATGCTCGGTGTCCAGTGGATGGACGCCGACGGAATAACGCATCTCCGGGAATCGATCCGCCAGGGCGCGGATCGCCGGGATTTCGGAGGGTTCGACGCAAGCATGCAGCAGTGCACCAACCCCAGCCTCACGCCAGCGTGAGGCCACCTCATCGAGGTCGTCGTCAAAGTTGCGGAAGACGATGTGACAGTGGCTGTCAATCAACGTCGGGGTGGGGGACACAGCTGGGCCGAAACGCGCTTTCGGCCCATTCTGCCGGTTGAAACCGAATCAGCTGGCGGGCTCGAGCACCTTGCGCACGGCCGCACTGAGGCGGGACTTCTGATTGGCACCGTTGTTGCGGTGCAGCACACCCACCTTCACGGCCTTGTCGATCTTGCTGAAGGCGGCACGCATGGTGGTCTGCACGCTGGCCTTGGCTTCATCACCAGGGGTGGCGCTGTAGGCGTCACAGGCGGCGAAGCAGCGCTTCATCAGGGTGCGCATCGACGACTTGTAGGTGCGGTTGCGCAGACGGTTGCGCTCAGCAATCTCAATCCGCTTCTTGGCTGACTTGTTATTGGCCACTGAGGCTTCAACGTTGCGAACAATCCAGCACCTTACTCCTTGACAGGACCCCCTTCCCTGGATTGTGGAGTCCTAACTTGACTGAACTCTCCCACTGTTCCTTTGTCTGTGAGCCAGCCGGCCGTTGCTCCCCTTCGCATCGTGCGGGATCTGGACCGGGCCCAGACGGAGCTGAAACGGTTGTCGAGCCGCACCACACAAACCCAGCAAGGTGAAGCCGGTGAGCGGGTTGAAGCCATTCTCACAGCGGTGCGCGACCGCGGTGATGCCGCCATTGCCGACTTCACCGAACGGTTCGATGGCTTCCGGCCCGAACCGATGGCGGTGTCCCCCGAGGCCCTCGAACAGGCCTGGACGTCGCTACCGACCAACCTGCGGGATGCCCTGGAGCTGGCCCATCGCCGCATCACCGACTTCCACCAACGCCAACGTCCCGCCGATCTGGCGGTGACGGGCCCCCACGGCGAACAGCTTGGGCGGCGCTGGCGGCCGGTGGAGCGGGCGGGTCTCTACGTGCCCGGAGGACGGGCGGCTTACCCCAGCACCGTGCTGATGAATGCGGTGCCAGCCCGGGTCGCCGGCGTCAAAGACGTGGTGATCTGTTCCCCCGCAGGACGTGATGGTGCGGTGAACCCCGTGGTGCTGGCAGCGGCCCACCTGGCCGGCGTGAAAACGGTGTTCCGCCTCGGAGGTGCCCAGGCTGTTGCCGCCATGGCCTACGGCAGCGAGAGCGTGCCCAAGGTGGACGTGATCAGTGGCCCCGGAAACCTCTACGTCACCCTGGCGAAACAGGCGGTGTACGGCCAGGTGGCCATCGATTCCCTTGCGGGACCAAGCGAAGTGCTGGTGATCGCAGACCACTCCGCCAAGCCCGATCAGGTAGCAGCGGATCTGTTGGCGCAGGCGGAGCACGACCCCCTGGCGGCGGCGGTGCTGATCACCACCGACCCTGCACTGGCCGACGGGATCAACGCCGCAGTGGCCGAACAGCTGGCCGATCACCCCCGCCAGGGGATCTGCGAAGCCGCTCTGCGGGAGTGGGGGCTGGTGGTGGTCTGCGGCGACCTCGAGAGCTGTGCCCGCCTCAGCGACAGCTTCGCCCCCGAACACCTGGAGCTGCTGGTGGAGCGGCCCGAACCCCTGGCGGATCGCATTCAGAACGCCGGAGCCATTTTCCTGGGCCCCTGGTCCCCAGAAGCGGTGGGGGATTACCTGGCAGGCCCAAACCACACGCTGCCCACCTGTGGAGCAGCGCGTTTCAGCGGGGCCCTCAGTGTTGAGACCTTCATGCGCCACACCTCGCTGATCGGTTTCAACCGGGCTGCCCTGGAAGCAACGGGTTCAGCTGTGCAGGAGCTGGCCACCAGTGAAGGCCTGCACAGCCACGCTGAATCGGTGCGCCGGCGCCTCAGCTGAGGCGCTTCTCCAGGCTGCGGACACCCGCCACGCCATCAGCGATCTCACCCACCAAGACCTCATCGGTGATGTTGACGAACAGTCCGTTCTCGAGCACGCCAGGGATGTTGTTGATGGTCTTTTCGAGGGCCGCCGGGTCGGTGATGCCGCCGTCGAGCTTGGCGTCCAGCACCAGGTTGCCCTGATCGGTCACCACCGGACCAGCCTTGCGCTGGGCCATGCGCAGTTCAGCGCTGCCACCGAGGGCCTCCAGCTGCTGCTTCACCTGGCGCCAGGCACCGGGGAGCACCTCAACCGGCAGCAGAAAACCGAGGTTGAGACGATCCACAAGCTTCGTGGAATCCACCACCACCACAAACCGATCGGCCCGTGCTGCCACGAGTTTCTCCTGCACGTGGCAGGCGCCACCGCCCTTGATCAACTGAAAGCCGGGATCGACTTCATCGGCACCATCGATGGCCAAATCAATCCGGCTGACGGCATTGAGGCTGAGCAGGGGGATGTTCAGCTCCGCGGCCAGCACCTCTCCCTGGAAGGAGGTGGTGACACCAACAATGTCTTTGAGTTCGCCGCTGGCGAGCTTGGCCCCAAGGCCCTGAATCATCAAGGCAGCGGTGGAGCCTGATCCCAGGCCCAGCACCATGCCGTCTTTGATCTGTTCCACGGCGGCATCAGCCACCGCCTGCTTCATCTGGGTCTGAAGATCAGCCATCAGGTCACGTCCTTTGGGCGCGACGGTAGCAAGGGGTTTCAGGCCATCCCAGGCAGGGGCTCCGGTTTGACGGAAAGGGTCAGCTCACGCCCAGCCCGCAGCACCTTCAAGGGAAGCGGAACATTGATGGCAGCAGCATCCACGACCTCCAAGAGCGCCTGAGGGTCAGCAATGTCGCGCTCATCCACCGTGATCAGCAGATCGCCGCGTCGCAGGCCCGCTTTTTCGGCCGGACCATCGGGCAGGACGGCTTGAACCAGGGCACCGCTGCGTTCCGGCAGTTGCACGAGGGCATTGGGGTCCTTGTTGTGCTCGCGCGCGATGCGCGGTGTGAGCGCCACCAGTTGCAGACCGATGTAGGGGTGCACCACTTCACCCTGCTGCTGGAGCTGATCAGCCACCCGGCGGGCCAGGTTGATCGGGATGGCAAAACCAAGGCCGGCCCCAGGGCCCGACCGCACAAGGGTGTTGATGCCAATCACCTGGCCATCGCCGTTCACCAACGGCCCACCGGAATTACCGGGGTTGATGGCGGCGTCGGTCTGAATCAGTTCCAGCCGTTTGTCGGCGAAGCCAAGGCTGTTGATGTTGCGGTGCAGGCTGCTGACGATGCCCAGGGTCACCGTGCGTTCCAATCCGAACGGGGTGCCGAGGGCGATCGCCCAATCGCCCACCTGCATGGCTTCCGAATCACCAAGGGGAGCCCGTGGCGGCATTTGATCGCCCTCGAGACGCACCAAGGCCAGGTCTGTCACCGCATCGGTGCCCACCACCCGTCCATCCCGCTGTTCCCCGTCGGCCAGGGTGACGCTGACGGACTCCACCCGATCCACCACATGGGCATTGGTGAGCACAAGGCCCTTGGCATCGATCACCACACCAGAGCCTTGGCCCCGTTCCCGCTCCGGTCCTACCGGAGGGTCCCCCAGCAGGTCCCGCAGCAGGGGGTCAAGCAGCGTGGGGTCAAACGGCTGACGTTCCACGGTGCGCTCGGTGTCGATCCGAACCACCGCCGGCGCCACCCGCTGAACGGCATCGGCCACAAAGCTGTGCTCCAGGGCCTGGGCTGAGTCAGCTTCACCGACCAGAACCACTACGGCCATCAGAACGGCCAGGAGTTGACGCAGGGCGTACCGCAACACAAGACCTCTAATTGCCTTCTTTTTATCGGATCCAGCCGGAGAAACGGGCCCTGGTCCAAATCGATCGCAATCTCAGAACCTCCATTGCGATGCGCGGTCGAGCTTGGAGATTCCAGCTAACAAATCAGCAAACGCAGTTTTCGCATGCGTGCACTTCTGGCTCCAGCGGCAGCTCTGTTTGCCCTGGCTGGCCCGGTTGCCCTCACCCCTCAAGCCTCCGCGGAGAGCACTACGCTCAAAGCGGTGATCTTTGAGGAGGTCAAGCCGCTGTATCAGAAAACAGATGCCGGCTATGAGGGCCTCGGGGTTGATGTTCTCGAACAGATCCGGATCCAGGCCAAGCGCCGCAAGGTGGACTACCGGGTGGCCAAATCGGTGAACGACGGCATCGGCGCCGTGATCACCGGCAAGGCCGACATCGCCTGCGGCGTGGCCTTCACCTGGGGCCGCTCCACGCAGGTCACCTACAGCCTTCCCTTCGGCGTTGGTGGCACCCGTCTGCTGATGGCCAGCGACACCACCATCGATGGAACCCCCGCCTCACTGGAAGGCCAAACCATTGGTGTGGTGAAGGACACCGCTTCCGCCCAGGTGCTGAAGAACGTGGTGCCCGGCGCCACGCTGAAGAGTTTCACCACCCCGAAGGAAGCGTTGGATGCCTTCTACGCGGGTGACGTGCCGATCCTTGGGGGCGGAACCCTTTGGCTGGCCGCCAACAGCCGCATCGACAAGACGGCACTGCTGCCCTTCCGTCCCTACGGCCGCTCCGGCATCAGCTGCATCGTCAACCAAAACAACGGCAAGCTGCTCTCCTCCACCAACATCGCGTTGGGCCAGATGATGCAGGCCTACATGGATGGTGATGCGGGAACGCGCCGCATGATCAACCGTTGGATCGGCCCCGGCAGCGATGTGGGTCTGAGCCAGGAATCGATCCGCTCCCTTTACGGCCTGATCCTCAGCATCACAGCAGAAATCAACACTCCAGCCACACCAGGAATCTGACGACTCCTCGATTGCTTTTGTTCTCTATCCACCAACAGTCATGAAGCGTTCACTGATTGCTTTTCAAGCACTGCTGGCCTCCAGCGCCGTGCTCTGCCAAACCGCTGAAGCCAGCTCCACCTACACCGCCCCCGAGCAGCTGACCGGCCCGGCCAAAGCCAACAGCATCGAAGCCCGGATTGAAGCGGTGCGGAACACCGACTGGGGCAGCCTGCTTCAGGATCCTGAGATCGAAGGTGAGCTGGTTGCCAAGAGCAAGTGGGGCAACGGCAAGGGCAAGAAATTCGGCAACAGCTACGGCAAAGGCAAATGGGGCAACGGCAAGAGCGGCAACAAGTGGAGCAATAGCCGCAACACCTGGGGCAACGGTCGCTACTACGGCGGCTGGCGCAACGGTGGCGGTGCCTGGGGCAACGGTGGCGGCGGCTTCGTCAACTGGTGATCGTTTCCTCTCCCAACGTCGGGCCCGACCTCAACCGGTTCGGGCCCATCGGCCTCGTGGTTGTGCAGTCCACCTCGCTGTGCAACCTCGATTGCTCGTATTGCTATCTGCCGGACCGGCAGAAGAAGCGGGTCTTTGACCTCGATCTGCTGCCCTTGCTGATGCAGCGGATTCTGGAAAGCCCCTATGCCGGGCCGGAAATTGCCTTGGTGTGGCACGCCGGGGAGCCACTCACCCTGCCCACCAGTTGGTACGACGAAGCGACGGTGATTCTTCACCGCAGCCTGGAGCAGTTCAACGCCCAGGGGTTGGACTTCACCCAGCACGTGCAGACCAACGCCACGTTGATCAATGACGCGTGGTGCGACTGCTTCCGGCGCAACAAGATTGTGGTGGGCATCAGTGTGGATGGCCCGGAGGACATCCACGACGCCCACCGGCGCTTCCGCAACGGGCGCGGCTCCCACGCCATGGCGATGAAGGGGATTGAAGCCCTGCATCGCAACGATGTGCCCTTCCACTGCATCTCGGTGGTGACCGCCGATGCCATGGAGCAACCGGAGCGGATGTACCGCTTCTTCCGCGACAACGGCATCAACGACGTGGGCTTCAACGTTGAGGAGCAGGAGGGGCTCAACACCAGCTCCTCAATGCAGGGCTCTGCAATGGAGGAGAAGTACCGCGACTTCCTTCGGGCCTTCTGGCGGCTCAGCGAGCAGGACGGCTATCCCGTGGTGCTGCGCGAATTCGAGCAGGTGATCAGCCTGATCCAAGGCAATGCGCGGATGACCCAGAACGAGCTGAATCGCCCGTTCTCGATCCTCAGCGTTGATTGGGAGGGCAATTTCTCCACCTTCGACCCTGAGCTGCTTTCAGTGGCCAGCGACCGCTACGGCAGCTTCAACCTCGGCAATCTGAAAGATCTGTCGCTGGTGGAGTCCACCCACACCGATCAGTTCCGTCGCCTTCTTGCCGACATGAGCAGCGGCGTGGACACCTGCCAAAAGAGCTGCGAATACTTCGGCCTCTGCGGCGGAGGCAACGGCAGCAACAAATTCTGGGAACACGGCACCCTCGCCTCCAGCGAAACCAACGCCTGCCGCTTCGGCACCCAGATCCCCACGCAAGTGTTGCTGGAGCGATTCGAAGAAGGGCCTCCCCTGACTCCCCTCACACCCAATCCATCGGGGGCTTGATGCGATCGATCGCTGTTCTGCCCCTTCCTTGGCCTGCCGCTGATGCCGCTACAAGCCAATGCGGCCTGCAGCTTTCTGCCTCCGGTGGGGGGAGCGGTGACCCGATTGTGAGAAAAAGGTGGAGCGTCCCAAGGGTCTGATCGGCAAAGCCATCGGCCGCACCAACTGGAACACCGATTTCCTGGTGGATCAGCCTTACCGCAGCTTCAAACTGTTTTTCACCGCTGACTCCAGCGACCCCAGCAGCTATCCCGTTCAAGCCTTCCTCAAATTCAGCGACGGCAGCAACCGCAAGGTGGCCGATGAACAACTGCAGCCGCCCATGGGCACCGGCCGGATGTTCGGCCCCTTCCAGCTGTGCCAGGCAAGAGCATCAGCCAGGTGAATTTCAGGATCGGCGCCAACAAGGATCCACAGGCCACTGGATTCAGTTACCGCATTTCCGTTCAGGGCTGCCACTGATCACACAGCGGCTCTTGCGTCCTCTGCTTAAGGTCAGGCGGTTTTGTGAGCTTCACCCTTGAGCGAAACCGCCGCTCACAACGCTGTGAGCTCTGCCAGGTCGTGATCGAAGATCGCCCTGGCCTTCCCGATGTGGTGACGTTCAGCAATGGCCCCCAGGGCAGCCGCAGCAAACTCTGGAGCCGCGTCTGCCAGTACGTGACCGATCCGGAGCGTCGACGCCTCTGGATCAATCAGGATTCCGACGGGCGCGGCGCTGAACAGCCGGGCGACGCCTTTCCCGATGCACCAGCCATCGATCTGGGCAAAAGCTGACGGCGGGCGGACGGTCCCGTACATTGAAGGTGTGTCCGACGGGCATCTCCCTGCGGGAGATCGGTCACAACTGAAATGCACGTCGGGCCGACGTCCGCCCTCAGTTCGCGTTGCCTCATCCTCTGCTTCCGAATCTCGAAACGCTGGTCACCGATGTGGCCGCCAGCAAAGGCTTTGCCCTTTGCGGCATCCAGCTGCTCACCCACATGAGCCCGATGACCCTGGAAGTGCAGATCCGCCACAGCAGTGGAGCGGATGTGAGCCTTGACGACTGCGCCGGTTTCAGTGGCGTGCTGGGGGATGCCATTGAGGCCTCCACCCTGCTCACTGACGCGTATGTTCTGGAGATCAGCAGTCCCGGCATCGGCGACCAGCTGTCCAGCGATCGCGACTTTGAAACCTTCCGTGGGTTCCCCGTGGAGGTTCATCACCGCGACAAGGACGACAGCGAGCAACGCCTGGATGGCCTCTTGCTCGAACGCGACGCCGACACGCTGCAGATCAACATTCGCGGGCGAATCAAACGGATTCCCCGGGATTGCGTGATCGGTGTCCGCCTCACGAGTCCAGGCAGCTGAACCCAGCGTTCACTCCCCTGCAACCGCCCCCTTCTTTTCTCCTAACCCGACGCGATGGCTCTCGTCCTGCTTCCCGGCCTTAGCAACCTGATCGACGACATCAGTGAAGAGAAGAAGCTGCCTCCCCAGGTGGTGGAAGCGGCCCTGCGGGAGGCCCTGCTGAAGGGCTATGAGCGCTACCGGCGCACCCTGTACATCGGCATCAGCGAAGACCCCTTTGATGAGGAGTACTTCAGCAACTTTGACGTTGGCCTCGACCTTGAGGAGGAGGGCTACCGGGTTCTCGCCAGCAAGATCATTGTTGATGAGGTGGAGAGCGAAGACCACCAGATCGCGATCGCCGAGGTGAGGCAGGTGGCCGATGACGCCCAGGTGGGCGACACGGTGGTGCTGGATGTCACCCCAGAGAAAGAGGACTTCGGCCGGATGGCCGCCGCCACCACCAAGCAGGTGCTGGCCCAGAAGCTGCGTGATCAGCAGCGCCGCATGATCCAGGAGGAATTCGCTGATCTGGAGGATCCGGTGCTGACGGCCCGGGTGATCCGCTTCGAGCGCCAATCGGTGATCATGGCTGTCAGCTCAGGCCTCGGCCGTCCGGAAGTGGAGGCTGAACTCCCCCGGCGCGATCAACTGCCCAACGACAACTACCGCGCCAACGCCACCTTCAAGGTGTTTCTGAAAGAGGTGAGCGAAGTGCCCCGCCGGGGACCGCAGCTGTTCGTCAGCCGCTCCAATGCCGGTTTGGTGGTCTACCTGTTCGAGAACGAAGTCCCCGAAATTCAGGAAGGGTCCGTTCGGATCGTGGCCGTGGCCCGTGAGGCCAATCCCCCCTCCCGTTCCGTGGGCCCCCGCACCAAGGTGGCCGTCGACAGCATCGAACGCGAGGTGGATCCCGTCGGCGCCTGCATCGGCGCCCGCGGCTCCCGCATTCAGCAGGTGGTGAACGAACTGCGTGGAGAAAAAATCGACGTGATCCGCTGGTCGCAGGATCCGGGCCAGTACATCGCCAACTCCCTCAGCCCCGCTCGGGTGGAAATGGTGCGCCTGGTGGATCCAGTGGGCCAGCACGCCCACGTGCTGGTGCCCCCCGATCAGCTGAGCCTGGCCATCGGCCGCGAAGGCCAGAACGTGCGTTTGGCCGCCCGACTCACCGGCTGGAAGATCGACATCAAGAACTCCACCGAATACGACCAAGAGGCTGAGGATGCCGTGGTGGCAGAGCTGATCTCCCAGCGGGAGGAGGAGGAAGCCCTCCAGCAGCAAGCCGAAGAACGGCTGGCCGCTGAACAGGCCGCTCGGGCGGAAGAGGATGCACGCCTGCGGGAGCTGTATCCGCTGCCCGAAGACGAAGAGGAGTACAGCGAAGAGCAGGCCGAGCAGGAGTTCTCTGAGGAGGAGCCCGCTCAGGTGGAAGCCGGCAGCGAAACCGAGTTCGATGCCGAGGCTGAAAGCACGGACGCAGCGGCTGAGGCTGATGCCGAGCCCGATCAGGAGCAGGTCCGGTGAGTGACCGCCCCGTCCTGCGTCGCTGCGTGGCCTGCCGCCAGCTCTTGGATCGCCGCCAACTCTGGAGGGTGATCCGCGACCATCAGGACGGAGTTCGCCTCGATCAAGGGATGGGCCGTTCGGCCTATCTCTGCCGCGAGGAGAACTGCCTTGAGGAGGCGACCCGTCGCAAACGCCTGCAGAAAGCCCTGCGTTGTCAGGTGCCCGAAACAGTGCTTGCGGTGTTGAAACAGCGGCTTAACCAAAGCGTTGGTGAATCCGCTGAGGCAGACTGAACATTGGCCCCACGTTGTGCGTGGCCACCGCGGCATTCCATGCCCGGACCGATCGGAGACCCGAACTGAATGACCAGCAGCGGCAAAGTCAGAATTTACGAGCTGTCCAAGGACCTCGGCCTTGAGAACAAGGACGTGCTGGATGCGGCTGAAAAGCTGTCAATCGCTGCGAAGAGCCACAGCAGCTCGATCAGTGACGCTGAAGCCGGAAAGATCCGTTCGCTGCTTGGCAAAGGCGGGAATGGTGCCAAACCCGCTGCCGCGGCACCTGCAAAGCCCGCAGCTGGCAAGGCCATCCTCTCGGTGAAGAAAGCGGCCCCCGCCGCGCCAAGCAAGCCCACCCCGGCGGTGAGCAAACCGGTCGCCAAGCCCGTGGTCACCAAACCCGTGGCAGCGGCTGCCAAACCACAGGCAGCCCCCAAGCCTCCCGCAGCCGCCACGCCCAAACCGGTGATCAGCAAGCCCGCACCGGCTCCGGTGAAAGCATCGGCAGCACCGGCGCGGCCCGCCGCTCCTCAGAAACCCCCCGCAGCCCCGGCGCGACCAACGGCGGCAAAGCCCGTGCCGCGGCCTGCCGCGGCCAAGCCTCAGGTCGTCAGCAAGCCTGCTGCGGGCAAACCGGAACTGGTGAGCAAGCCCAAGGCTGCTGCCAAACCCACGGCACCCACGCCGCGGCCCACACCGGCTCGCCCGACGCCACGCCCCGCAGGTGCTGGAAGCCCAGCGCGGCCCACCCCTGGCCAGGGTCAGCCCAAGCCACAGATCATCCGCGCTGGGGCCCCGTCTCGGCCAGGTGCACCCACCCGTGCCGGCGCTCCCGCGAAACCCGGAGCACCCTCACGGCCCACCCCCCGACCTGAACTGGTCGGCAAACCTGTGCCCCGTCGTCCTGCTGGCACCGGCGTGCCTCAACGCCAGGGTAGTCCCAGCCGTCCGGGAGCCCCAACCCGCCAGGGTCGCCCCGGGATGCCTCCCCGCAGCGGCAATACCCTGGAACTGGTCGGCAAGCCGATTCGTCGCGACGGCAGCACCACCGGTAGCGGTCGTCCGGGCGCACCCACCCGGCCGGGAGCACCTGGACGCCCCGGCATGCCCGCTGGAATGCGCAAACCAGCAGCTCCCGGTGAGCTCATGCAGCTGCAGAAGCCTGTCGGCAGGCCCACAGCACCGGCACCCCGTCGTCCCGATGCACCCACCAAAGCTGGTGCAGGTGCAGGAACGGCCACCCCGCCCGTGGCGCGTCCGAACGCCCCCTCAGCACCCCGTCGACCCAGCTTCCGCCCAGGCGGTCCTGGTGGCCAACGGCGGCCTGGGCGGCCCGACTGGGATGACAGCGCCCGGCTCGATGCTCTGCGCAGCCGCTCGCCGCAGAAGCAGCGCCAGAAGGTGCACATCATCGGCGAGAACGACGATTCCCTGGCGGCACAGACCGGCGGCTTCGCCGGCGGGCAGGAGAACATGGTTCTCTCGGCGAGCCTGGCGCGTCCCGCCAAGCCCAAGTCGCAACAGCGCACCGCACCGAAGCCGGTGGCGGCAATGCGCAAGCGCAAGAAGGAAACCGCCCGTCAGCGTCAGCGCCGGCGTGCCATGGAGCTGCGGGCAGCCCGGGAAGCCAAGCAGGTGCGGCCCGAAATGATCGTGGTGCCGGAGGACAACCTCACGGTGCAGGAACTGGCGGACATGCTGAGCGTCGAAAGCTCAGAAATCATCAAATCCCTGTTCTTCAAAGGGATCATCGCCACGGTCACCCAGACCCTGGACATGCCAACGATCGAGGCCGTCGCCGACGAATTCGGCGTGCCGGTGCTGCAGGACGACGTGGAGGAGGCGGCCAAGAAGACCGTCGAAATGATCGAAGAGGCCGACAAGGCTCACCTGATCCGGCGTCCGCCCGTGGTCACCGTCATGGGCCACGTCGACCACGGCAAAACCAGCCTTCTGGATGCCATCCGTCAGGCCCGCGTCGCTGCGGGTGAGGCCGGCGGCATCACGCAGCACATCGGTGCTTATCAGGTTGAGATCGAGCACAACAACGAGCAGCGGAAGCTCACCTTCCTGGACACTCCGGGCCACGAAGCGTTCACGGCCATGCGAGCCCGCGGCACCAAGGTGACCGACGTGGCTGTGCTGGTGGTGGCCGCCGATGACGGCGTCAGGCCGCAGACCCTGGAAGCCATCAGCCACGCCCGGGCCGCGGAAGTGCCGATCGTGGTGGCGATCAACAAGATCGACAAGGAAGGCTCATCGCCCGAACGGGTGAAACAGGAGCTGTCTGAGCAGAACCTCCTGGCGGAAGACTGGGGCGGCGATGTGGTGATGGTGCCGGTGAGCGCCATCAAGGGCGAAAACATCGACAAGCTGCTGGAGATGCTGCTGCTGGTCACCGAAGTGGAAGACCTGCAGGCCAACCCGGATCGTCTGGCCCGGGGCACCGTGATCGAAGCTCACCTCGACAAAGCCAAAGGCCCTGTGGCCACGCTGCTGGTGCAGAACGGCACCCTCAAGACCGGCGACGTTCTGGCCGCTGGCCCGGTGCTGGGCAAAGTGCGCGCCATGGTGGACGACAACCGCCAACGGCTCAAGGAAGCTGGTCCTTCCTTTGCGGTGGAGGCCCTGGGCTTCAGCGAGGTGCCCACCGCCGGTGACGAGTTCGAGGTGTACCCCGACGAGAAATCGGCCCGTGCGGTTGTGGGCGATCGCGCCTCCGATGCCCGTGCCACCCGACTGGCTCAGCAGATGGCGTCACGACGCGTCTCGCTCACGGCCATGTCCGGCCAGGCCAATGAAGGCGAGCTCAAGGAACTCAACCTGATTCTCAAAGCCGACGTTCAGGGCTCTGTGGAAGCCATCCTCGGATCGCTCGAGCAGCTGCCCAAGGATGAGGTGCAGGTGAGGGTGCTGCTCTCGGCCCCTGGCGAGATCACCGAAACCGACGTCGACCTGGCAGCTGCCTCCGGCGCGGTGATCGTGGGCTTCAACACCTCCATGGCCTCCGGCGCCAAGAAAGCTGCGGATGCCACCGGCGTTGACGTTCGCGATTACGACGTGATCTACAAGCTTCTGGAAGACATCCAGATGGCGATGGAAGGTCTGCTGGAACCGGAACTGGTGGAGGAAGCCCTGGGCGAAGCCGAGGTGCGCGCCGTTTTCACCATCGGCAAGAGCGCCGTGGCCGGCTGTTACGTCACCACTGGCAAGCTGCATCGCAACTGCCGGGTGCGGGTGCACCGAGGCAAACAGGTGGTTTACGAGGGCGACCTCGATTCCCTGCGTCGCAACAAGGACGACGTCAAGGAAGTGGCCACGGGCTTCGAATGCGGTGTCGGCACCGATCGGTTCGCCAACTGGGAAGAAGGGGATCGCATTGAAGCCTTCAAGATGGTCACCCAACGCCGCAAACTCACCACCTGACCCCGCAAGCGACCGTGCAGCCCCGCAGCGAGCCCCTGCTCTGGCTTCAGTGCCTGGCTCTTGGAGCCATCCCCCTGGAGCTGCTGCTGATCCGCCTGGTGCTGGCCGGAGCGGATCCAGGCCCAGTGCCTGGTGTGGAGCGAGTTCTGATCTGGGGCGTCGGGGTCCTGGCCCCAGCCGTCGCCTTGTGGCGACGGCCCGCCGACTGGGGGTCGCTACTGCTGGTGCGTCAGCCGCTGGCCAGCCGCAGCAGTGATCAACTCCGCATCAGTGCATCGCATGGCGGCCTGAGCAGTCGCGTCGCCGTGGTGATGGCCGCTGTCATCCTGCTGCCCATCCTCTGGTGGCTGGACGATTCAGCGGTGCTCGCCAGTGAGTTTTCCCCGGTTTCGGGTCAGTCTCGACTGGTCACCCTGCTGTTGGTCAGCCCATTGCTGGCCTTGATGGTGTGGCAGGTGCAGCAGCTGATTCAAGCCGCAGCGCTGTTGCTTGGATCACCAGCAACCGTCGCCCCTGCCGATTCGGCTTTTCGTGCTGATGCTCTGGCAACGCAACGCACCAGCCTGGGCCTGCAGTTGCTCAACCTCCCTGGCCTGGAGTGGCCGGAGCCTGTAGTAGAGCCGATCAAGCAAGAGCCCAACCAGGCCATCGGGGTGGAAGACAGCACGGATCAAGCCACTACTGATCAAGCCAGCACTGACAACGAAGCACCCGACGGGGAAAGTTCAGCCGACAATCCGGTGACGGCTGCAGTGTCTGACGAAGCTGATTCCGAAACAGCTCCTGAGCCCGTCGTTGCCGAAGCTCGAGCTAACGACGAGTCGTCTAATGACGCTGAAGAGGCTGCTCCAACACCCGATCAGGACGCCGATGAGGCCATGGACGTGGAAGACGTGGAAGACGAGGAAGACACCACGCCGGAACCGGACGGCAGCACTGAAGACGTCAACACCGCCGACATCAGCCCTGTTAGCGAAGAGCCAGACGGCAAACGTACAGCCATCAACACCGCGACGGCTGAAGAGTCTGATGACGTCGAGCCCGAAGCGCTGGAACCCGTCGAGGCAGAGGATCAAGACGACATGTCGGAAGACGACGACGCTGAAGACATCCGTGCGGTTGATGCCGACGAATCAAGCGTCGCTGCTGCTGTCCCTGTTGCGGTCGAACCAGAGCAGACCTGTGAAGAGCAGGAGAGCACCCCCTTGGATGCCGAAGTCAGCCAGATCGACGGTGTCGCCGGCGGAAGCACGGAAAGCCATCGTGAACAGGCCGAGTCCAGCGGAGGCAAAGAGAGCGAACCAGACGAGCCGTCTGAGCCCACGCCAAGGGGTCTGTGATTCCTTGAGCAACCGTTCCCGTAGGACGGGATCCAGGCCAGATTTGGGGCGGGGAGTATCGGGCAAACGTCCAAGCTAGATTCAGAGCAAATGTTAAATTGCTTGTGACGCCGATGTAGCTCAGCCGGTAGAGCAACGCTTTCGTAAAGCGTGGGTCGCCTGTTCAAGTCAGGTCATCGGCTTTTTAAGCAGCGGCGTGTTGAATCAGCCGGATTCAATGCGCGTCTAATTAACACATAGCCGCTTCAATCCCGAAGACGAGCAGAGATCATTCCCGCTGGTGATCCTTCCATTGAGAAGATCATTCCAGGGAACAATCCAGTGGTCTGGATTCACATCAGCCAACACGTCACCCGCCTCAGGATTCTGAAGTACCAGGATCCTTCGCGACCGCAGTTTGAGCTGGCGCCTTAACCAGGGCGTCATGATCGCTTCTTCAACAAGGCGCTGGTACGAGCCATCGGCGATCACCCGTTCAAAACCGGTCTGAATCGCGGCTGCCAGCTCCGTGTTCTCTGGAGCCACATAGAAGAAACCCGCAAAGGGATAAACAATCAACAGATGGGGATCCAGCAGCATCTGCGGGTACAACGACCTCACCACGGAAGCCTCCGCTTCAAGTTCCGCCACACCGCGGGGGAACAACTGCACCCGGTTGTCATTCACCAAGCGCAGCAATTTTTCCGACCGGGCGGTGTAGGTGCGCAACCCAGCACGATCGAAAATTTCAACATCGCTCCAGCCCAGTCCTTGCACCAAAACGATGCCTTGGAGGTCCTGAAGGCTGCGGATCGTTTGCAGTTCGGCCAGGGATGCCTGATTGGTCCATCCTGCCCGCAGCCCGAGGATTCCACCCGTCACCGGAATGGGCACCGCCCGCAGACGACGGTTCAACTCAGGGCCGGCACCGTAAACACCAACCGAGAGCCGCAGAGGGTTCCGCCGACCCGGCTTCTGCCCTTCCGCGAGCGCTGCAATCGCCTCATCCTGCGGCTGAACGGCAGAGCTGAAACCCAGGGCAAATGGTGTACTGCTGCGCTCCAGCACCAGCTTCAGCAGGCGAAAGCGAAAGTCGTTCTGATCCTGACCGAGGCGTCGATCCAACACCACGGGAAGCGTGCCTTGCGGCAGCGCTGCAACTTCATCGACAGTGAGAACATATCGATCGGGCAGCAGCTCGCGGCGTTCCGACAGCCGGGGCTGAATCAACAGGGCTCCCAGAGCCAGGAGGACCAGCGTCAAGAACGACGTCAAAAGAGCCCCCAGCCCCTTGGTCTGCGACTCCGTCATCTCGGTGCGGGATGGTTCAGTCACGGAATGATCATGAAAATGGCGAGCAGCGTGATGCCCACATAGCTGGGCAACAGCAGCACGCGCAACACCTGGGAAACGCGCTCGTTGAGAACAATCAGATGGCTGTCAATCAACTCATCAGCCGCCACCACATACAAAATCCCCAGGAAAATAATCAGCTGCAGATTGCCGATGAAGCCCGCCATGGCTGTGACCGGCAGCTTCCCAGCGATGTAGACAAAATTGCCCCCCGCTGACACCACAGCAGCCAGGATCAGATCATCCCGGCTGTGGGTAATCAGCAAACTCATGCAGCACAACCCGATCGCGAGCATGTAGCCGAGAAAATCAGGTGCCACGAACAGGAGACTGCGGCGCTGGATCAGCAGATCAAGCGACACGGCCGGTTGACGACGAAGCACCTCTCCATCCATCAACGGGCGCCCAAGATCACTCATCAGGCTGACGCTGGAGGCATAGGCACCGGGCTGCTTCAAGATCCAGCCCGGCAACACCAGACCGGGAGACACAGCAAAGGGATCCGGTTCAGCAACATCCAGATTCACGGACGCCAGCGGATCAGCCAGACCGATCTGGATGTGCAGAATTTGGTCGTCGAAGGGATAGCGCTGCAGCCGCCAGCGTTTGACCACGGCCGAGCGCACCCGATAAAGCGTCCAAGACCCGGCTTCAGTTTGCTCATGGCTGACCCGCTCAAACCGCTGAATGTCGCCGTCATAAATCCCATTCAGGATCATCAGCTGATCACTGGGATCGGCCTGCGGATCACCAGCCCAGGTGGTCCAGAGCAACATCTCCACAGAGAACTGGTCCTGCAGGAGATCGATATCGCTGATGTTGGTGACGTAGGCGCCGATCCGAAGCGGCGGCCCTGCTGGTTCCACCCGCTCCACCGGAGCCGACCCCCAGTCGATCGGAGCGGGCCGCGGGTCGACATCGGCCTTGGCGCTCCATCCCAACTGCGCCATCGACAGGCTGAGGGCGCAGGCCATAGCAACCCAGACAAGCCGCCATGTCCAACGACGGGACCTCAGCCTCACGCCAGCCAGCGTTCACAACCTCCCCACGATGACAAGGTTGAACGACGGCGACCAGCACGGAACCAGCCTTTTCCACGATCTGAATACGATTGGGCTGGGAATCAATGACGACCCTGATGTCGAAACAACGCGTCGATCGCAGGTATCGTCCCAGCCGAAATCCTGTGGCCTGGGGTTCATGCAGGATCCAACCTTGATGCGCATTGGCTCGGCCATCAGCGGGTTGCTGCTGGTGCTGTTTCTGGTGGTTCATCTGGCCGGTTTGTTGCCCGCGCTGATGGCACCGGTGCAGTTCGAGCACTACGCCACGGCCCTGCATCACCAGCCCTGGCTGCCGGTGTTGGAGGTCGGCCTGGCCGCCACCGCAGCCGTGCATCTGAGCTGCACCATCGCCAAAACGCTGCGGAATCGAGGTGCTGGAAACACAGCGGCGCTACGTAGCCGTCGCGGTCGTCCGCTGGACGCTCTGGCCAGCCGCAGCAAGATGGCGGCCGGTGTGATCACCCTTGGATTTCTGGCCCTGCATGTGCAACAACTGCGCTGGCCACGCCCGAGCGATGGGCTGGAGCGGGAGCTGCTGCAGCAGGTGCTGCAGCAGCCGATCAGCCTTGTGGTTTATGCCGCCGGCAGCCTGGCCATTGGCCTGCATCTGCTCCACGGCGCGGAAGCAGCCCACCGCAACCTGGGTCTGCTTAATCCCGCCAACGGCCCCAGCATCCGCTGGGGAGGTCGCCTCTTGGCGTCGGGAGTCGGAGGTGGCTTCCTGCTGATCAGCCTGGGACTGGCCCTCGGAGGGTTGGCATGACGAAGTGCATGCCTGATCCCAGGATTCCCGCCGGTCCGCTCGCCGATGCCTGGCGACGGACCCGCGAAGGACTGCCGCTGATCAGCCCTCTGCGCAAAGGGCAGATGGACGTGCTCGTGGTGGGCACCGGCCTGGCGGGCGCTTCCGCCGCGGCGACTTTGGCCCAACAGGGCTACCGGGTCACGGTGCTCAGCTTTCACGACAGCCCGCGGCGTGCCCATTCGGTGGCGGCCCAGGGGGGCATCAATGCCGCACGTTCTGTGGCGGTGGATGGCGACAGCGTCAGCCGCCTGTTCGCCGACACCCTCAAAGGAGGCGACTTCCGCGCCCGGGAAGCGGGCTGCCAGCGGCTGGCGGAAATCAGCAGCGGGATCATCGATCAATGCGTGGCCCAGGGGGTGCCGTTCGCACGCGAATACGGCGGCAGCCTGGCCACCCGCAGTTTTGGCGGGGCCCTGGTGAGCCGCACCTTCTATGCCCGGGGGCAGACCGGCCAGCAATTGCTGTATGGCGCTTACCAGGCCTTGATGCGCCAGGTGGAGCTGGGCCCCGTTCAACTGCTCACCCGCCGGGACGTGCTCGAGCTGATCACCGTGGATGGGGTGGCCCGTGGTGTGGTGGCGCGCCATCTGCTGAGTGGTGAGCTGGAGGTGCACACCGCCCGCACCGTTCTGCTCTGCACCGGCGGTTACAGCAACGTCTACTTCCTCTCCACCAACGCACTGAAGTCGAACACCAGTGCGATCTGGAGGGCCCACCGCAAAGGGGCGCTGTTCGCCAATCCCTGCTTCACCCAGATCCATCCCACCTGCATTCCCAGCGGCGATGTCTTCCAGAGCAAGCTGACGCTGATGAGCGAAAGCCTGCGCAACGACGGGCGGGTCTGGCTACCGAAGAACCCCGGTGAAACACGCCAACCCGATGCGATACCGGAAGAGGAACGCGACTACTTCCTCGAGAGGCTTTACCCCACCTACGGCAACATGACGCCGCGGGACGTCGCCTCCAGGCGGGCCAGAGAACTCTGCAACGCGGGGCGGGGCGTCGGCCCAGGGGGGCGGTCGGTGTACCTCGACCTCACCGATGCCATCAGAGCTGAAGGCAAAGACGCCATTGCAGCCCGCTACGGCAACTTGATGACGATGTACGAGCGCATCAGCGGCGATGACCCCTACAAGAAGCCGATGCGGATTTATCCCGCACCGCACTACACAATGGGCGGCCTCTGGGTGGACTACCACCTGATGAGTTCCATCCCCGGCCTGTTTGTTCTGGGGGAGGCGAACTACTCCGAACATGGCGCCAACCGCCTGGGCGCCAGCGCCCTGATGCAAGGGCTCGCCGATGGCTACTTCATCGCGCCGTCCACGGTCACGGCCTGGCTGGCGGGCAACCCGGCGCAGGATGTAGCCACCGATCACCCGGCCTGCCGCGAGGCCTTGGAGAGCACCCGCCGCCGCATCAGTCAATTGATCAACAGCGCAGGCAGCACCCCGGTGGACAGCTTCCATCGCGAGCTGGGCAGCGTGATGATCGACCGCTGCGGCATCAGCCGCCATGCCGATGGTCTGCGGGAGGGGCTGGAACAGGTGAAGGCGCTGGAGGAGCGGTTCGAGGCCGAAGTGCGGGTGCCCGGAGAAGCCAGCGGCCCCAATGCCGAGCTGGAGAAAGCGCTGCGGGTGAAGGACTTCTTCGGGCTGGCCCAGCTGATGTTGCGGGATGCCCTGGCCCGGGAGGAGTCGTGCGGGGCACACTTCCGCGAGGAACACCAAAGTGACGAGGGCGAAGCCCGACGGGACGACGTGAACTTCGCCCACATCGCCGCCTGGGAGCACAACACCAACGGTGAGCCGATCCGCCACAGCGAACCGCTGCAGTTCACCGCGCTGCAACCCAGCACCCGGAGCTACAAATGAAACTCACCCTGCGCATCTGGCGGCAACGCAGCGCCGACCAACCCGGTGAATACCAGAGCCATCGGCTGGAGAACGTCTCCCCCAACCTCTCCCTGCTGGAGGCCCTCGATCAGCTCAACGAACAACTGATCAGCGCCGGGGAACGACCGGTGAGCTTCGAGCACGACTGCCGCGAAGGCATCTGCGGCAGCTGCGGCTTCCTGGTGAACGGTCAGGCCCATGGCCCTCGGGCCGCCACCTCCGTATGCCAGCTCTACCTGCGGGAATTCAACGATGGTGCGGTGCTGACCCTGGATCCATGGCGCGCCAAGGCCTTTCCTCCGATCCAGGATCTGATGGTGGACCGCTCCGCCTTTGACCGGCTGATCGCCGCCGGCGGCTACTGCTCAACGGGCACCGGCCAGGCCCCCGATGGCAACGCCCTGCCCGTGGGCCGGGAGCAGGCCACCAGTGCCTTCAGCACAGCAACATGCATCGGTTGTGGCGCCTGCGTCGCCAGCTGCCGCAATGCTTCGGCAAGCCTGTTCGTGGCCGCCAAGCTGGCTCATCTTGGTCAGCTGCCGCAGGGGCAGCCGGAACGGACCAGCCGTGCCGACGCCATGCAACGCCAGATGGAGGCCGAGGGCTTCGGCAGCTGCAGCAGCAACCTCGAATGCGAGGCGGTCTGTCCTCAGGAGATTTCCGCAGACTGGATCAGCTGGATGCATCGGGAACGCAGAAGCTGAAGCCGCATGAACAGCTTGAGCCGTGCTGGCCTGATCATCCTTCTGATCCTGGCGGTTGCCACCGGGATCTGGCTCAACAACACGGCCTGGCGCAATCGACGCCTGATCTGGCAACTGCAGGCCGCCGTCATCGCTGGAGGCGTTGGCTTCATCGCTGGCCGCATCACCGCTGGCAACGAATGACGTGAACACCCTCAACGCCGGAAGGTGAAGTGATGTTGATCAACGATTCCATTTTTTAACGACTCGGAGCCACGAAAACTCTCGATCAGCGACCCGAGGAAAATCGCAGCATCTCCAGCCCAGGCATCATCAGAATTTTTTTCGCATCACTAACGCGCCATCACTACTGTTTGAAGCATCGATTCAGGCCAGGAGCATGCAATCCAAGTCCCAACCGGAGCAGATCACCAAAACAGTGGTGGGCGTGACCACGGTTTTCATTGGAGGCATTGCTCTGCTTTCCAGCGTGTTTGTTGTTCCCGCTGGTGAAGTTGGCGTGGTCACCACCCTTGGCAAAGTCTCCAACACCCCAAGAGAGCCGGGGTTGAACCTCAAACTTCCGTTCATTCAGTCGACTCATAATTTCAGCGTCAGAACGCAGGTCATCCCCGAAAAATTCTCAACGCTCACCAAAGACCTGCAGGTGATCGAAGCCACAGCCACGGTGAAATATGCAGTGAAGCCCGGTGAAGCACCCAGGATCTACAGCACGATTGCCACCGACGATTCCGCAATCTATGCAAGGGTTATTCAGCCATCGCTGCTGAAATCCCTGAAGTCGGTGTTCTCAAAATATGAACTCGATACGATTGCCACCGACTGGAACAATATCTCCACGCTTGTTCAAGAAAGCGTTTCCAATGAACTGAGCAAATTCGACTATGTAGCTGTCAAAGGATTGGACATCACTGGCCTGAAGATCGCCGAGGAATACCGGGCAGCGATCGAGCAAAAGCAGATCGCTCAACAACAGCTTCTGCGCGCCAAAACAGAAGTTCAGATCGCGGAGCAAGAAGCCCTGAAGTTTCAGACCTTGACCCGGTCTTTGAATGACAGTGTCCTCTACAAGCTGTTCCTCGACAAGTGGGACGGGCAAACCAAAGTGGTTCCTCCCATTCGCGGGGGCAGCACACCGCCGGTGATTGTGGGCCAATAACGGGGCGCTTCAGAGCCCAGCGCAGCCGCGGATGGCCGCCTGCAGGTCAGCCATGGCCTGAACGCCGCGGCCGGCCTCCAACTGCTGCATCACCAGATCCGCCTGGACACCCAGCAGCAGGGTCTGGCAGGGGTAGGCACTGCGGGCGGAGGCTTGTCGCTGCAGCGCCTCCGCCTCGATCAAGGCTTGTTCACAGAGCCGAAGATGGCTGTGCTCAAGGCAGCGCTGAGCACGGGCCTGGAAAGCGGCCAGAGGCGATGCCCTCACCCCAGGGGCCATCACACCAAGAATGAGCAGGACTGTGACGGAGCGCGCGAGCAGGGCACAGGGGGGCGATTTGCTGAGATGATGCCTGAACTTCGACCAATCGCCCCGCCGTGTACACCGACTGGACTGCCATTGCCCTGCTGCTGTTCACCGCGGTGCCGCTGTTGATCGTGGTGGCAACGGCCACCTACTTCGTGATCCAGAACGACCAGAAGACTCCCCTCGGCTGAGGGTCAAGCCAGGGGCCGGGTTGGACAGCTGAGTTTGGCCAGGCCAGGGGTGTTCAGGGGCTGGTGGTTCAGCGGTGCCGATTGCACCGCTGAACTGATTTGACCCGTTCCAAGACAGACGATGCAGGTTCGGAAGCGATCTCCCGACACCCGCTGCATCCCACTACCACCACAAATGGTGCACGTGCACATGATCCAAGGGATCTGACGATGAATTCAGTGTGGGTCGAAAACCCACGCCTGATCCCGAAGTGTTCCTTAAGAAATCACTGCATTGATTGCCTGCTGCGTCAAGTGTTCGAGCAACTCTGTTGCACTGAGACGCGCCTCAGGGGCCACCAGCTGAAGACCTGAGGCCAAACGACCAATCACCGCAGCCGCATCCAGCCCCTCGTCACGCAAGGGTTTTAAGCCTGCACTGGCCTCACGCTTGGAGAGTTTCTGGCCGCTGGCATCACAGAGCAGCGGGCCATGGCGGAAGCGGGGCGGAGCTTCACCCAAGGCCGCAAAGATGCTGCGCTGGGCGGGCAGGGCCTCGCGCAGGTCCGCACCACGCACCACATCGTTGATGCCGAAACTGAGTTCGTCGATCACGGTGGCAAGCTGATAGGCGATGAAGCCATCGGCTCGCCGCAGCACCACATCGCCGCTGCCATGGGGATCGTCGTCGGCAACCCGAAGTCGCCAACTGGGGAGCCGCTGCCGCTGCCAGCCCCAGTTGTGAGCGGCCCGCCGGCAGAAGCCGGGATAGATCGGCTGATCGGCAAGCTCCCGGCGAGAGCAGCGACAGGAGAACAAACGTCCGGATCGGCGCAACCACGACAACCAGGAGTGGTAGACGCCACGCCGCTCGCTTTGCAGCAGCACCGCCCCATCCCACTCCAAGCCCAACCAGCGCAAATCGCTTTGGATCGCCTCGATCGCACCGGCGCGGTTGCGCGGTGTGTCGAGGTCATCGATGCGCAGCAACCAGGCACCACCGGCTTGACGCGCTGCCAGCCACGAGAGCAGGGCCGTCTGCAGGTTGCCCAGATGGAGCAGCCCCGTGGGCGACGGCGCGAAACGGCCGCGGTAGCCACCGCTGGCAGCGAGTGCGCGACCCGCCTCAAGCTGGTGCTGCAGATGCTCTGGAAGAGCCATCACCTGAAACAGCCATCAAAAAAGGCGACCCCGATGGGCCGCCCGGACAACGAGGTTGAGACGTCGATCAGCCCTGAACGCGATCCTTGAACATCTTGCCGGCGGTGAAGGCGGGTACACGCTTGGCGGGAATCGCGATCTTTTCACCGGTCTTGGGGTTCAGACCCTGACGGGCGGAGCGCTCACGGGGTTCAAAGGAGCCGAAACCGAGGATGGACACTTTCTTGCCTTCCACCACGGAGTCGATGATCGTGTCGATGGCGGCGTCGACAACCATGGAAACATCGGTCTTGGTGAGCTCGGTGCGAGCAGCCACCAGATTCACCAGATCAGCTTTGTTCATTGGTTCGAGAGAGTCGGGGGGCGGGAGACGGCTCAGATACGGCGTCGTGGGCTCGCCGCTGCCTTCCCCAAGCGGCTCAATCGTATGGAGAGCAACCGGTTGCTGCAAGCGAAACGTGTTGTGCCGCAACGCTTTAGCGGTTCTCCGCAACATCGCTCCAACCGCTGAAGGGCACGAGACGCTCCCCACGCAAGGCACCAAGCGCCGCCCCAGACAGCAGTTGAGGACTGGCATCTGAAGGAATCCAGTCCCTGAGTTTGGCCAGACTGTTCAGCTGCCTGGGCCAGTGGAATGTGCGGGCGTGGCGCATCGACGCGAGCTGACCGGGCGCCCATGGCGTCAGCAAACGCCCGCAGAACAACAGGTCTTTTGGTGGCGGAGCGAACACCACACAGCTCCCCGGCGTCGGCCCCGGCGTCCACAACAGCCGCAAACCACCGGCGGTGGTGTGGTCCTCAGAGAAGGTTTCCAACGGCTCCACATTGGGCAGGAGATAGGCCTCCTGTTCCTGCACCAGCACCGGCCATCCCAGGCGCTCCTGAACGCGACGCAGGCGCCCGTGGCCTTCTCGGCTGGTGAGCAGGATCCTCGGGCTGCGGGTTCCCGCCAGCTGGCGCAGAGCCGTGAGGCTGGCCTCCGTCAACGGCGGGCAGTCGACCAGCACGGGCTCGGGATCCAGATCCAGCCACCAGGAGCTGCCGCCCTGGCTGTCGCGGTTGGGCGGAAACAACCAGAGGTCGTCACGCAGCTGCTGCGGCGGCCGGCCGGCCTCAAGTGTGGTGGTCATCGCCATTGGTTCAAAACAACGGACCAAACCACTAGTTTGAAGTTGAGATGCCCCAACGGGCCTTGAGTGGCATTCACCCCGGTTCTTCCTGGCCCCTGGGCAGCAGCCTCACCCGCCGAGGTGTGAACTTTGTGCTGGCGGCCCCCGGGGCCGACCGCATTGAATTGCTGCTCTACAGCAACAGCAACGACCGCAGCCCGGAACGGGTGATCGAACTGGATGTTCGACGTCACCGCTCGGGCCACTACTGGCACGTGGAGGTGGAAGGAGTCGGCGAAGGCTGCTGTTACGGCTACCGCGTCTTCGGGCCACTGGCACCAGGGGACCATGGCTTCCGCCCCTCCAAGGTGTTGCTCGACCCCGCCGCCCGCGCCATCAGCGGCTGGGACGTCTACGACCGAGTGCTGGCCACCGGCCCATCACCCAACGCCCATGCCTGCCTCAAGGCGGTGGTGTGCGAGAGGGATCTGTTTGATTTTCAGTCCCATCCGCGCCCACGCCATAGCTGGCAACGCACGGTGATCTACGAGCTGCACGTGGGGGGCTTCACCCGCCGCGAGGATGCCGGAGTTGCTGCAGCGCGCCGCGGCACCTACCTCGGGTTGATTGAGAAGCTGCCCTACCTCAAGGAACTGGGTATCACGGCGGTGGAGCTGTTGCCGGTGTTCTGCTTCGACCCGGCCGATGCGCCCCCGGGCCGCGACAACGTGTGGGGGTACAGCCCCCTGAGCTGGTTCACACCCCACCACGGTTACTGCAGCAGTAGCGATCCGTTGCAGGCCCGCCATGAGGTGCGCCAACTGGTGGCCGCCTGCCATGACGCCGGCATCGAAGTGCTGCTGGATGTGGTCTACAACCACACCACCGAGGGCAACCGCCATGGCCCCACCCTGAGCTGGCGGGGTTGTGCCGACAACGTCTATTACCACCAAAACGAGGACGGCGATTATCAGGATGTGAGCGGCTGCGGCAACTCGATCGCCGCCAATGCGCCGATCAGCACCCAGCTGATCCTCGAGTCGATGCGCTGCTGGGCCCTGGAACTGGGGGTGGATGGCTTCCGCTTCGATCTGGGCATTGCCCTGAGCCGCGGCGACCAGCTCAAACCCCTGAATGAGCCGCCCCTGTTCGCGGCGATGGAGGCCGATCCACAGCTGAGTGACCTCAAATTGGTGAGCGAACCGTGGGACTGCGGGGGTCTTTATCGGCTGGACGACTTCCCCGCCAAGCGGATCGGCACCTGGAACGGCCATTTCCGCGACGGGGTGCGGCGCTTCTGGAAAGGGGACGACCACAGCACCTGGAGCCTGGCCCAGCGGTTCAAGGGCAGTCCCGATCTCTATGACGGCAAGCCCGTGGCCCTGGGGCGTTCGGTGAACTTCATCACCGCCCACGACGGCTTCACCCTGGCGGATCTGGTGAGCTACAACCGCAAGCACAACCTGGCCAACGGCGAAGACAACCGCGACGGCGAGAACCACAACAACAGCTGGAACCACGGCATCGAAGGCCCCAGCAGCAACCCCCTGGTGCAAAGCCTGCGGCGGCGGCAGCAACGCAACCTGCTCAGCTCGCTGTTGCTGGCCCGTGGCGTACCGATGCTGCTGATGGGCGATGAAGTGGGCCGCAGCCAAGGGGGTAACAACAACAGTTGGTGCCAGAACAGCCCCCTGGGCTGGATGATCTGGAATGAAGACCAGTGCGACCTGGAGCTGAAGCAATTTCTGCAGCGGCTGCTGCGGCTGCGCCAGGCCCTGCCGCAACTGTTCAATCCGCTGGTGCCGCCACGGGAAAGCAACCGCAAATCAGCGGAACAACCATCAGAGCAGCGCAGCGATCTCTGGCGTCAATGGCACGGGGTGAGCCTGGCCAAACCGGATTGGGCGGCCTGGAGCCGCACCACGGCCACCAGCCTCCACAGCGGCAGCCGCGGGGCCCTGCTGTGGATGGGCTTCAACGCCTACAAGGAAAGTCTCAGTTTTGAGCTACCGGTTCCCGCCTCCCCCTGGAAGCGGGTGATCGACACCTCTTTGCCCAGTCCCAAGGATTTCCCAGCCGAGCCAGCCAGCTTCAGCGGTGTGGAGATTCCGCTGCAGAGCCGGAGCTTCGTGCTGTTGCTCGCCGAAGAGGAAACCTCGAACCTGCGGCTGTGATCAGAGCGGGTGACGGGAATCGAACCCGTGTCATCAGCTTGGAGGGCTGAGTCATAAATCGCCCAGTCTCATTGCTAGAACTGACTTCTCAACAAGGAAAATGCCGCATGTGAGATGTTTTGCCTCCGGCAGCCGGTCAAGGCTGGGGGCGCCCGGGGGGCATGCCCGTCATGCCGCAGGCACGCGAGACGAAAGCGGGACATGCGAGAGGCAAGTGCAAAGTCGCCCCTTATTCAGGGAAACGGCCGCTTCGCTGAATAAGGATCCGGCGAATTCAAGGTTCACTCAAAATGGTCGGCAGATACGGCTTGAACGACCCACGCAGCTTTCACCTCGCTACGCTCCATGACGCAAGGCTGAGCAGACACCGCAGGACTCCGTATCGATCTGCAGAGCGCACCTATCGGTGCGACAGCGGCCGTCCTTCAGCGTGCCACGGCTGCGCCGTGGCTTGCAGCGGCCAGCCGCCGCCGCCCTCCGCTCCGGGGCCGATGTGGGGGTGGAGGGCATGGCTGCTCTCCCGCGGCTGCGGTGGCCGGGCCTTCGCTCGCGTCATAGAGGAAAGCATCAAGTGTCCTCGCGCGGCTACGCGGCAAGCCGGGCATTCAGGCGTGAATCTGGTGGTCTTGCTTATCAGTTTTCAATGCCACCGGCTGATCAGTTTGCTGGGCGTCAATCCATTGCGCCGCAGCCACTCTGATCGGGTCTTAGTGCATTTGAATTGCTAGAATAAGGTCAGCGCCAAAGGCCCCGAGCCCATCACCTGCGGCAATGAATTTCTCGGACAACTTGCCCCGTTTGTTTGCTCTGTAGCCCATGAGCTTGTCCTCTGCTGCAGTGGCCCAGGCCGCTGCATTGCCTCTTCCTGGCCTCCTGCCGCCGCCGGCGTTGGCCCATCGCTCGGTCGTCATCGTCGCTGGCGGTGGTCGTGATCTCATCTGGCCTCAGGCGCGCATCGACTCTGCTCTGCTTCAGCGCAGCGGTGGCCGGCCTGTCCATCTGCTGCTCCATGGCGGTGCCCGTGGCGCCGATCGCGCCATCGGCCGCGCTGCCCACCAGCTCGGCTGGCGCGTCCAGTCGCTCGCCGCTGATTGGCGCCGTTATGGCCGCCGTGCTGGGCCCATCCGCAATCGGCGCCTGCTCGAGCAGGCCCTGGTCGAGGCCCAGGCCCACACCTCCCCAGCGTTCAGCGCCTCGGTGCTGGTGATCGCCTTCCCCGGTGGGGCAGGCACGGCCTCGCTGGTGCAACAGGCCCGCCGCTGCTCCTCCCGCTCGCCGGTGCCGGTGGTGGTGATGGAAGTGCCGCCGCCGTTCTCGCCGAAGCCCCTCGCCGCCTGAGCGGCATCCGCCACCCCGTTCCTTTTGTTCCTCGTTTCCATTCGCATCCCCATGGCTGTCCACACTGCTCACGCCGCGCCTCTCTCCCCATCTCTCCCCCAGGCCGCCGGGCCGTCCTGCTCCCTGCAGCGTTCCGGCTCCCTCTGGCAGCTGGGCATCGAGGCCCAGGAGCTCACCGCCGCCATCGGCTTGCTGGCCCAGCGCCTCGAAAGCGATGAACCAGATGATCGCCAGCAGGCCCTGGTCGAGCTGGAGGCCACCCTCCTTGCAGAAGAGGGCAACAAGGCCGCCCTGGCCGCCAAGGCCGATGCCACCTGCTGGGTGATCGAACACCTGCGCGATGTTGGCGTGTTCCAGCTCCTTGATCGCCTGGGGCAAGCGCTGCCGCAGCTCGCGACGGAACTCGTTGCGGGAGAGCATGGCTGCACTGGGATCGCGGCGCTCGCATACCAGCACCATGCTTGTTGCAAGGGCATTGGACTCCATCCCGCGCATGCGGTTGGCAAGTTCGGTGCGCATCGGCCAAGTGCCCGTGATTGCTAAACCTGCCTCCATCACAGCCGCCAGAAACGTTTCCCAGCCGGTACTGGCGGTGCCCGTTGCCCCCTTACCTTTTGTTTCGGATTGCTTAAAGGCTTAATAGATGGTGACAGGGAAAGCGGTATAGGACTGATCTGCAATGCACTGCATCGCATTGGTCATGCCATTCAGGAAAAAGTCTTCTGCTCCTGACTTGCCGTCATGCCTATAAGCAAATGCAACCAGCTCCTCGGCCTTGGGAACAGCAAGCGTTGCGAATAGCTCGGGATAGACAGACTTGAGTGAAAGGCGCAGCCATACGTAGAAGAAATCCGAGAGATCCGCATAAGGAATATTGTCGTAGTAGGGCGGATCTGTTGACACAATCTTGCCCATCGAGATCTTCTGTCGAGAGGCGTCATCTTGGCAGCTAAATCCTTTTTTTCTTGCCGGAAGCATCCGTATGGATTTAGCACCCCACTCTACATTATTCATCCAGTTTCCACTTGACTCAGAAAAAGGATTTCCTTCTGCGAAGTCCCAGGTCATCGGTATTGCTTGGCGGCCAAAAGTATTGCGTAGGGCTTCCATTTTTGGACAGCTATCCCACGAGCAGCTTGTGGAGCCACGATCTACAGATCGGCTTATTGCGAATGCTAATCCGGTCGCAACTGCATCTGCGTAAGAGCTAATCCAGGTGCTGTCGCAGAGGGCGCTTTCGTTTTTCGCGCGTCCAGCTTTGGCAGAATCAGCTTTAACATGCTCACGAACTTCTTGAACCAGATCGGCAAAGGTGTTCAGCGCTTCAAGCTGGCGATCCGTGAACAGATCTCCAAAGCTTTCCATTCCATAAGGCTTCACTCCTAGATACTGTGTTGTTCCAGAGATAATGACATCTGGCTTCCAAGCTGGATCTGGCTTCCAAGCTGGATTTGCCTTGCGGGCTATATCTTCGTCGTCAGGCGACTGGGCAATATAGACGCGTCCCCGCTTGCCTGCCGCGGCCACTGCCATCATCCAAGCTCCCATCCTTCCCGAATTGCCTTCTTCTTTCAGGTAGTCTCCTGTAATCGGTGCACCCGACAACAGACAGCAAAAGTTGGCTCTCGAGGACTTTGTTCTTTTCCTTGCATTCTCTACACCCCCTGGCGCGCCGGACCTAACCTCGAAGCCATAAGCATCCCCCGCAACAATTGGTACTACGTATATCTCCTTGCCTGCTTTGGTTAATAACATGAAGGTCGATGCCAGCGGAACATCCACATGTGAAAAAGCGGGATTTGGGCTTTTTACTGTTCGCGCCCAAAGCCAGGCAATCACCGTGAGTTCCTGGTTTGCATAAGGACTGAGATCAGGCCTTGCCGCCACCATTTCGGGAGTGATCTTGAATTTGGGATAGAGGTGGCCAATGCGCTTGTCTGCTTCATCACGCATCCACTGGCCGTAGTAGCGCACGTCTTCCGCCAAACCTTCGGCGCCTTTCCATTCGCGGGCGATCAGTTGCTTCTTGCTGCGGGCCTCCGGGTTCACCGGCGGCATACCCGCAAACTGCGGCGGGATTTCAATCATCGCCTTGTTGATCAGCACCGCCACCGGGTTCAGATCACTGGCGTAGGCCTCAAGGACCAATCGCTGGGCTTCCAAGGGCAAGGCTCCGCCGCCCGCGAAGGGATCGTGGAAGCCCGGCAGCTTCTCCGGGTTGAACAGTTCCGCTGCTTCAGGGTGATCGGCTTTGTCTGAACAGCAGCGCCGCCAACTGCGGCGGATCTCCTCCCGCGCCCGGTTCAACACCTCTTCATTGGTTGTGTTCTCCCAGGTGACCAGCTCACTGATAAGAGCAAACAGCCGCAGCCGTTCGTTCTCCTGCGCTTCTTCTGTCGGGAACTCCACCGGCACTGCCGATGGGTCATCCACCATCTGGCAGAAGATCACTGCCCGAGCGGCTGCCAGTGGCCGCCGTGCCCACCACAGGTGCAGGGTGCTCGGGTGCCCATGGCGGATGCTCTTCTCCCGCGCCGACGCCGCATTGATCGCCTCAAGGGGTATGGCGACCTCAATCAGCTTCTTGCGGCGTTTGACGGGGTGGTCGCTCATGGGATGGTCCAGGGATTGATCAGCTGCAGGCCGAGATCGGCGAAATCAGAGGTGTTACGGGTAACCAGCGGTGCTTCGTGGGCCAGGGCGATGGCGGCGATCACGGCATCGGCGGTGGCGATCGGCAGGGCCAGGCGTTCGCTGTGGCTCACCAGCTCGCCATACCAACGGGCGGCCTCGCTGGTGAAGGCCCACACCCGGCCGGCGAACAGTTCGGCTGCCAATGCATCCCAGCTCTCGCGCAGCGCCTGCTTGCGGCGACCGTCCGGCAGGCGCGCCAGGCCATGCAGGATCTCCGCTTCGTTCATGGCGGTGATCGCTGCGCTCTCTGGATCGAGGCTGTTGGCCCAGGCCAGAACCCGTTGATCCGGATGCGGGCGCATCAGCTCAGAGATCACGTTGGTGTCGAGAACGATCACCGGCATCGCCCTGGCTCTCAGCGTGGCTCGAACTCAGCTGCTGCAGGGGCGGATGCGTTCCGGCAGATCGAGCTCCACCCCGCCATGGCTGGCGAAGTGGGCGTGGATCCGGCTGCCGAGGCCCTGCTGGCTGTTGCCTTCCTGGGGGTTGGGCTCGCTCATTGGGAAAGCCTCCTGGCTCATTGGCCTCCTGCGGACAAGGCGCTGCCTGCCACACCAACTAGTCTTACCAGGTAATACCACTGAAGGTTGGTCCGTGGATTCCTCCAGCACCTGTTCGATGACCAGCAAGGGGCAGGTCACCATCCCCAAGGCATTGCGGCAGCAGCTGGGCCTGGCCCGGGGCAGTCGCGTCAGCTTCCAGCTGGTGGGCGACCACATCGAGGTGCGGCCCTGCAAGCCCCAGCAACCGGTGAGCGGCAGCGGCTTTGGCCTGCTCAAGAGCCAGTGCCCACCGGTCCCGGTCGACTTCGACCCGGCCAGCCTGCTGCGACCATGATCGGGCTCGATACCAACGTGTTGGCCCGCTACTTCGTGGAGGAAGCGGAGGCCGATGCGGCAACGCAGCGCCAGCGTGAGGCCGCGCGCGACCTGATCGAATCCGGTCAGGAACTGTTTCTGCCCAAGACCGTGGCGCTGGAACTGGAGTGGGTGCTGCGGGGGTACTACGGCTTCGTGGTGGAGCAGGTGCTGCAGGTGTTGGATCAGCTGCTGCATCACACCTGTCTGGAGGTGGAGGATCGCCCCGCCCTGGAGCAGGCGGTGGCGGGAGTGCGTGCCGGTCTTGATTTCGCCGACGCTCTGCATCACGCCACCTGCCGCAATTGCGACACGATTGCCTCCTTCGACGATCGGGGTTTTGCCAGGCGCATCCGCCAGCTCAACCTGCCGCCGCGTGTGGTGGTGCCATAGCCGGGGCTTTGTCCAACGCATGGTCAATGCGGTGACCTCCCTGCGGCGAGCAGCTGCTGCAGGTTCTTGGTGATCTGCGTGTCGCCAAAGCCGGGTAGGCCCCAGTCCACCCCGCTCACATACACCGATGCTGCGGCTTGATCACCGGCCACACTCACCAGGGCGAGCCGGAAGCGTTGCGGCCGGTGTTCACCTCGTTGATCGTGAGCGTCACCGTGTCGGCGCCATCGGCGCGGCCCTTCACCTCAATGAAGAAGAGGTTGCCGTCGGCATCGATCGATTCGATGTCGTAGCCCCGGCCTCGCTCGACGCTCACGTCTTTGGGCATAGGCCGAGCGCTTTCTCGGCCTCGAACACGGCGTTCATCGCCAGCAGTTCCACCCGTTTGCGCGCCGCTGCATCCACTCCCTGGGGATCGCTCTGTCCCTGTTGCGCCAACAACCAGCCCGCCGGGATCACCAGGGAGCCGCCCTTGAGGTTGGGCACCTTGGCGGGGAGGCGCACCTGTTTTCCGGCCTGCTCCTGCAGCTTCAGTTCTTCGTAGCGGCGGCTCCAGTGGTTGATCTCCCGCTGCATGCGCACCTTGATCTCCCGCTCAGCCTTGGCGATGCGCTCCAGCCGTTCCGCCGACACTTCTTCCAGATGCCTGGGCACGAGGGTGGTCATCGCGTGTTGGAGCACCAGCGCATCCCAGTCCTGCGACAGCCAGCTCTCCTGCAGCAAGGGCGCCACCAGCTCCTGCTCGTCATCGCGCAGAGGGCGGTAGTCGAGATAGGGCGCAGAGCCGGCTGGGCTCACCACACCGGAGCGGCTGATCTCCAGGAACTGCAGACGGTTCGAGATCAGTTGCTGTTGGCCGGCGCGGGTCTTGCGGCCGTCTTGCAGGCATGCTCCAGGCAGAACAGCAGGCGCGGTTCGCTGCCCAGGTCGCGCTCATCGATGAGCACTGCTCCCTGGCCGAGCACGGAGCCATCGCGCTCAACCACCAACGAGATGCAGGCCTCCAGCAGGGGATGGCCCGGGCTCACCAATTCAGCCCGTGGGCTGTCGGCCACATGCTCCTTTTCAAAGCAGATCCGCTCGTAGCGGCCCTGCACGGGCACACCCACGCCGATCTGTTGGTTCCGATCGAGGAGCAACGGCGGCACATAGGTGATCTCGTAGCGCCCCTTCTCCCGGGGATTCAGCTTGCCGCCCAAGCGCCGGAACGCTTCGATGAAGAAGTCGTGCACGTAGTGCGGGTGGATGCGGCGCGCCATCGCCCGCTCCATCTGCTGCCGCAACTGCTCCACCGTGGCGGCATCCATGCCCTGGCGTACCAGGGCCCGCTGCGCCAGCAATTCTTCCAGGTGGTACTGATCCACAGCCCCCTCGATCTCCAGCTCCAGCTGGGCCTTCACATCGGGGCGAGCGTTGTAGCGCACCGCATCCATCAACAACTCCCGCAGCGAACGGCCGGAGAACAGTTGGCCGAGCACGTCGAACACCTTGTCGCCCAAGGCTTCGCGGGCGGCCTCAAGCTTGCGCAGAAGCTGGATGTAGACGTCGCCCTCGCGGGTGTCTTTGGCCAGGAGGTTCCACAGATGACACACCTCCTTCTGGCCGATTCGGTGGATGCGGCCAAAGCGCTGCTCCAGCCGGTTGGGATTCCAGGGCAGGTCGTAATTGACCATCAGGTGCGCCCGCTGCAGCTTCACGCCCTCCCCGGCGGCGGCGTTCGCCAGGAGCACCACCACCTCGGGGTCGTTCATGAAGGCGTGCACGATCTGGCGGCGCCGATCGCGCGCCACACCGCCATGGATCTCCACCACCGCCTCCGGCCGGCCCAGCCGGTCACGGATCTTGGCGGCCAGATCCATCAGCGTGTCTTTGAACTCGGTGCACAGCACCAACTTGCGCCGCGCCCCATTGGCCTGATTCATCAGCGGGTCATCGAGGATGCGATCGAGCTCCTGCCATTTGGCATCGGTGCGCTGATCGACCACCTTCTTGCTCAGCTGCTCCAGCTCCTTGAGGGTTTGGATCTCGAACTCCAGCTCGGCGAGGGTCTGGGCTGAGGTGGCGTTATCGGTGAAGACTTCTTCTGTGTTTTCGATCTCGCCGGCGGTGTCTTCTTCGTAGAGGTCGTCGATGTCGTCGTCGCTGAGCCCGCCGGGTTGAAACTTGGCGTCAAGCCCCAGGCGCGCTTCGGCCCCGCGCCCCTCCAACATCAACCGCTCTTCTTTGAGGCGGCTCTCCAGGCGTTCGCGCCGGCGCTCTAGTTGTTCTGTCTCAGCAGGTTGTTCAGTAGCCAATGAGGTGTGAGGTCGCTACCGGTTGAGGTGTCACCGCCCAACCGAAACCTCACGCCCCATGCATAGCCATCCCAATGCC
>ENA-UENW01000020-UENW01000020.1-marine-metagenome-genome-assembly--contig:-NODE-20-length-113148-cov-4.060991_pt1 | contig 113148 bp, 101 predicted proteins | sample MGYA00237876_ERZ529329 | MGnify/ENA primary metagenome ERZ529329 (study PRJEB26372, sample SAMN05368346) | marine metagenome | biome: cultured habitat; feature: ocean water; material: water; isolation... | reverse complement strand
GTGGGCTCAAAGTTCGGGATGACTCATGTTTTGTTTTGAATATCAGAATCAAATTTAATTCTCTGTACCCCGAGCTACTGTACGGATTCGGTAAGGCCGTTTATTCTGCGATTCGTAGTAGGTCCTAATTTGGATCTCTACAATAATACCAATGGTAATGAACTGGATGCCGCCAAGTAGTAGAATGAGCCCGAGGATCATTAGCGGTTTGCCCCAGATGTCATTACCCATGACTTTTAGTCCGAGTAGGTAAAGATTGATGAGGACACCTACTACCAGCATCACTATACCTGAATTGCCAAATAGGTGCATAGGGCGAGCCATATACCGCTTGAAGAAGAGCATCAACAGTAGATCACTCACCACCTTAAAGGTTCTGCCTAAACCATATTTGCTTACGCCAAATTGCCTTGCATGGTGTTTGACGGCAATCTGCTTGATTCGTCCGGTTTCCAAACTTACCAACACGGGGATAAAGCGATGGAGTTCGCCATACAGTCCCAAGTCTTTGGCGACTTCTGCGCGCATAACTCGGATGGCGCAGCCATAGTCACGAAGGTGTACACCGGACGAAGTACGAATAATGTAGTTGGCAATCCAACTTGGGATTTTTCGTAAGAGGACTCCGTCTTGACGATTAGCCCGTTCTCCGGCGACCATGTCAAGGTTCTGCTCTTCAGCCATCTGCAGCATCTTGGGCAGGTCGGAAGGATCGTTTTGAAGATCACCATCCATGGTGGCGATAAACTCACCTTGTGCTACATCAATACCTGCCATGAGGGCTGCACTCTGGCCATAGTTGCGGCGAAACTCTACGACTACAAGACGGTCATACATCTGTTCGCGTAGAGCTTTAAGGGTGCCGTCACTAGACCCATCGTCAACGTAGATGAGTTCGTAGTCGATGCCATCCATTGCCTCTTTGACGCGCTCAATGAGCGGCACAATGTTTTCTTCTTCGTTGTATACCGTTACTACGACGGAGAGTTTTACGGACATGGTATATCGTTGCTAATCTAAATTTGGTGCAAAGGTGGCAAATTTACAGGGAATAGGAAATGAAGGATACGGCTTAGGAGTTGATAATTGATAAAATGTTTGTGGAAATAAAATTTATCAAAAATTTGTGTTATCTATGGTTTTATTGCAACTTTAGGTTGAATAATAGAGAAGCGCTCCTTCGATGTTCCATTTCCCTCGTTCCGCGGACGAGATAGTCAGAGTTTTTATTTTCTAGCTTTTCTAGTGTTAAAAGGATGTTGCTGGCCTTTGCGATGAGTTGTCATGGTAAAGGGTGTGATCCTCATGTCGTTTCCGCTTAAGGCGGAAGAGGCGTGTTGCGGACCTGGAGAGGGTGGGCCCGCCGAAGGCGGTATGCCTCTAACTCAAAACCCCCACTCTTCCAACCTAAAAACTAGGCCGCTCCCCAATCGTCATCTCCTTAATCGTTTCAATATCGGTATCCTTTAATTTTCCGACATAATATACTGGATACCCGGCGTGTCTAACAATGAACGAGTCTACTGGTGCTTCGAATAGTCCCCAGTCGTATTGTTTGGGATTGTAAATATAGTAGTCTGTAGTTGTAAACGCTGATTCTTTTCGCTGTACTGGCCTATCTAATGTTCCTTGGATGTAGTAAGACGTAGCTGGTTCCATATGCGTTTCATAAAATACATATAGATCATCTCTATCCTGCCAATGCTTAGCAAACTCAATGCTGGAATCGCGTAATCGTTGAGCGCTCGAATCATGATCTCTTGGTGGTATGGCCAGCAGGTCAAAACCTACACGAAAGAGGATGAATCCTGCGACTACCAAAAAGTACTGCCACTTAGGCTGTTTCAAATACAAAATAAATAGGCTCAGTAGTAGCGCAAAGCTTATCCCTGCCTTCCATAAGAGGCCAGGGATGAACTGACAATCCTCAACAAAGATTGGAGCCAATGCTCCAGCAGCTAGCACAAACATAAAGAGCCCCAGGATGCCTCGGATCGTCCAATAGAGCCAGTCTTTTGTTGGTTTCGCTTCTTCCGGAATTAAGCTAACCAGCTGAATAAAACCCAACGGAACAAGCATCAAAATGTAGCGAGGGTAAAAATTGGGCGAAAGCCAATAGATGATGATGTTGACAAAAAAAGCGTAGCGACAGAAGCGCACAAAATCACTTTCGTGGAGTCGCTTACGCGAACTAGGTCTTAGTAGGAGCAACAGCAGTGCTGACCAAGGTAGGAAATGATAACTCAGCTCCAACGGAAAATTCAGCGCATGCTTGATGGTATCCCACCAACCGTAAGCCACGGCTGTTCGCTTGCCTGACTCTACGAATAGCACCTGGAACACCGTCTCTAGAGAATGGTATTTATTGTATACGACGTAGTAACTAGCTATGATGGCTACTGCTAAAAGGCCACTACCAATGTGAGCTATTGAAAATAGCTGCTTCCAAGCTTTGCGATAGTACAGTATGAGTAGAACACTGAGCCCTTGAAAGGCGATGGCTGGGAGCCCCTTAAATAGAAAACCGATCGCCATTAGCAGATAGGAGAACAAAAACATCCGTCCCCACCGTTCTTCTTTACTCTCATGATACAGCACCATGATCATCGTAAATATGACCCAGGAAAACGCTAAATCAATTAAGCCTAGCAGGGATTCCCAAAAGATGATCCGACCACAACTCAGCAACATAAATGCTACTAGTAGGGCCCGCTCTTGACTGAGGTGTTTTCTACAATAGTGAAAAACAGTAGCACTAAAACCGAATAGCGCCAAAACCGCAGGCAACCGAGTAGCCCATTCACTGGCAGAGCCATGTAACCAAATGGATAGCGCCAATATCCAATTCCACAAGGGAGGCTTATTATAGTAATATTCTCCATGGAGTGTGGGGGTGATGAAATTGCTACTCCAAAGCATTTCCAAAGCCACCGTGGTTCGGTTGCCTTCGTCATCGATAAAAGGTTGTAGACCTAGGTTGATAAGGAATGCCATTGGAATCAATAGCAGTATGAGCACCAGTAGCCAGCGAGGTAGTTGCACTTGTTTGTGTATCTTGGATGCGGCCACAAAAGTACGCTTATTTCGCGCTTTCTCCCGCGATAGTAAGTCAACATGAAACACTGTTATGCAGAATTCTATCGCATCCTATCTCAGTCACTTGCCGTTAATCGTCGGAAGCCTTTCCTTTCTGCTGATCTTTAGCATCAATAGTTGCCAACAATCAGCGTCTTCCTCATCTACAGTGGAGGAGCCAGTCGTTGAAGAGCCAATCCAACAACTTGTACATCAAGAGGAGGTACCAGTTAAAGTGGATACTTTAGATTACGATACCACGCAGTGGCTAGAGCTCATTAGCTTGGATAGTACTATACAATTGGATATACGTTATGCGACTGCGAATAACTTTGTCGGACAAGTGCTTTATGGTTGTGCACGTTGCTTTTTGCGACCAGCTGCTGCAAGATCAGTTTTGGCTGCCCATCAACAACTGAAAGAAGAAGGTCTGGGCTTAAAAATGTTCGACTGCTATCGCCCGCGCGACGTGCAGTGGAAATTGTGGGAAATTTATCCTAAGCCTGGATACGTTGCCGACCCTCGAAAGGGTTCTATACATAACCGAGGTGGAGCAGTGGATTTGACGATAGTGGATGGTACAGGGCAAGAACTACCTATGGGTACTGATTTTGATTTTTTTGGCCCGAGGGCTAATCATACTTATACAGATTTGCCAAAGGAAGTACTGGCGAATCGGCAGAAATTGAAGAGCTTAATGCGGGAACATGGGTTTTCAGCAATCCGTAGTGAATGGTGGCATTACAACTATCGTGGTGAGGAGTATGAACTAGCTGATGAGGAATGGAATTGCCAACCAAAATGATTTCCTGCTGCTTATTTTAAACCATTGGCCGTCACATACGTATAGTGTCAGAGCAGGTGTTTGACAATCTTCGATAATTTTAGCAACTTGCGTCCTCTTTGCAGGACCCGATAATACAATAATACAACCCCATGGCGGAGTATAAATCAGATGTAGAGGCCGTAGACGCATTGGCCAAATCTTACCAAGAGCTTAAGTCGGAAATCTCAAAGGTCATTGTTGGCCAGGATGAGGTAGTAAAGATGGTGATCATTTCCCTATTCAGTAATGGTCACAGCCTTTTGGTAGGTGTACCGGGTTTGGCAAAAACCCTACTGGTAAGTACCATCGCTGAGGTTTTGGATCTTGACTTCAAGCGTATTCAGTTTACGCCAGACTTGATGCCTAGTGATATCACAGGGGCAGAGATTCTAGATGAAGACCGTCACTTTAAGTTCAATAAGGGGCCGTTGTTTTCAAATATTGTACTGGCGGATGAGATCAACCGTACTCCTCCTAAGACACAGGCGGCCTTATTGGAAGCCATGCAGGAACGCTCTGTTACCGTAAGCGGTGTGCGGCACTCACTACCGGCACCTTTCTTCGTTCTGGCTACCCAGAACCCTATTGAACAGGAAGGTACCTATCCGCTGCCAGAAGCCCAGCTTGACCGCTTCATGTTCAATATTCCACTTACTTATCCTTCTTACGAAGAAGAGATTGCAGTAGTGAAGTCTACTACCGGTAAGCAAGAGGTAGAGCTCAAGCATATTCTAAGTGCAATGCAGATCATGAATTTCCAGCAGTTGGTTCGCAAGATTCCTATTGCTGATAATGTACTGGAGTATGCGGTAAACTTGGCAACGAAGACGCGACCAGGCACAGAGCGTGCTACTGGTGATGTCAATAACTACATCAGCTGGGGTGCGGGGCCACGTGCTTCTCAATACCTAGTACTAGGTGCTAAGTGCCACGCTGCAATTAGCGGTAAGTACTCGCCAGATATGGAAGACGTTCAAGCAGTAGCCAACTACGTATTGCGTCACCGCATTGTTCGTAACTATAAGGCAGAAGCGGAAGGCGTTACTGAAGAGGATGTAATCTTGCAATTGCTTTAAATATCAACTGCAAGTCCAAAGAATATTAGGAATAAGCTGCCGGAGCAAATGGTCTTCGGTAGCTTATTTTACTTTAATTAGCGTGCTTGGGTACGCCAAAAAAAAGCTTTGAATCATCTATATAGCAAATGGCTTAGTTATTTTTATACGCGATTAACAGCTGAGCCTGAAATCTAATAGAACGCAAACAAAAACAATGCTAAGAGAAAATTCTTTCCCCAAAAGCTTGTTGCAGCATGTGATGGTGATGTTCCTCCTGCTTGGAGCACTGTCTGCATGTGCACCTGACGCAGTGCAACGAAGCCTGGAGCCTGCTAAGATTGCCTTCGGGAAGGTAAATCGCATAAACGTAATCTGCGATAAAGAGATTTGGGAGAGCCATATTGGAGACTCCCTAGAATTCTACTACGGTGCTGCTTATCCGATACTGCCTCAACCTGAGCCGATTTTCGACCTTCGCCATGTGACCATGGAAGACTTGCGTAAAGATCCTCTTCGGAAGGAGTTGCGCACCTATTTGGTAATTGGTGACCTTTCTAATGAGGCCTCCGAAACGAGTGCTTTGATCCGACAGGATGTAGGTCAGGAAAAAATTGGCGCGGCCTTATCGGAAAACGGCTATGGAAATTCAGTGGCTAAGAACCGTTGGGCCAAAGGCCAAATGATTGTCTATCTCTATGCGGATTCTGAAGAGAAGCTGGTAGATAATATTCTTAACAGCTATTCGGCAGTAGCCAAACGACTGCACCAAGCAGACGAAAAGATAATTGAGGCTACGACCTTCTTCAATGGTGAGAACGTATCACTAGCTGGAGAAGTAAGGACCCTTATGGATGTACAGATGCGCATTCCTGAAGAGTTTAAGGCAGCAATCAAAGAGCCAGATTTGGTTTGGCTGCGCCGCGAAACTTCAGAGGCAAGTAGCAATATTCTGCTCAGTCGAGTTCCTTATACGGACGAAGCACAACTCACGCGTGAAGGCATAAAGGCTATACGTGATGAGATTGGCAAAGAGTACATTTCTTCTACTTTGCCAGATACCTATATGAGGATTAATGATGTTGACTTACCGCTAGTGGTAGAAACAACTCGTATTAATGGAGATTACGCTTTAGAGGCGCGTGGTATCTGGGATATTGTCAATGACTTTATGGGTGGAGCCTTTGTTAGCTACCTGGTATATGACCCGGGCAAAGCGGAGTTGCTCTTCATGGATGCATTCGTTCACGCTCCTGGCAAGGAAAAGCGTGATTTGATGCAGCAGATGGACTACATTCTAAAAACTGCTCGATACTAGATCCAGTAGGCGTCCGAAAACAAAAAACGGAAGTGGAAAAGCGAATGCTCCACTTCCGTTTTTTTTCTTCCGTTGATTCAACTAGCCACAGTTGGAACAGGTCCCTTCCAACACCAAGTGGGTCTGGGAAACCTTAAAGCCTGTCGGAACTTGAAAAGTACTGGTTGATACCGTATCCAAACATACGGTCTTGCCACAGTCCTGACAGTGGAAGTGTGCATGATCATCATGATGCTGGTGCTCTGTACAATGATCGCGGCACAAGGCATACTTGGCAGCGTTACCGGAATCAACAACCTGGTGCACTAACCCCTTCTCTTCAAACGCCTTTAGGGTACGATAAAGCGTGATCCGATCAGCATTCGGTAAACGACGCTCCAACTCAGGATGAGCAATAGCTTCATTACCACCTTCCATTAGAATGCGTAAAACTTCAAGTCGCATCGGGGTGCGACGCAACTGGTGTTGTTTCAGTAAAGTTTCGATAGAATCGTTCATAAATCGATAAGGTGCGCGAGATTGGCGCTCGTTTCTAAGATAAAGATACTGACAAATATTCAACCATTTGAATTGCAATATTGTTGCACTTCCGTATCTTTGCCTCGTTGATGAAACTCACTCCATGCGGATAATTCGTTCATACCTGGATTTACTTGGATTCTCAGCCTCCTTCCTTTGTGCTGTGCACTGCCTACTGATGCCACTTGTGCTGTCAATGGGATTACTCGGAGGAATGAGCTGGTTAGAAAGCGCATGGGTAGAATGGACTTTCATCTTCAGTACCCTTGTATTGGCCTCCTGGTCGCTATTCGGGTCCCTTCCTAAGCACCGCAACCTGGTGCCTGTTGTTGTAGCAGGTATTGGCTTTGTTTTAATCGTTGTTCTACACCATGCTTTTGAGCACACCATTGGCCATTATTTCTCAACAGTGGGCGGTGTTATGGTGGCTTATGCACATTATCTTAATTGGCGCTTACTACACCATAAGCCAAGTACGCCTGCTGAGCTAAAATTGGCACCGTCTGATTTTTAGGGAGAACCTACTCTTCCAGCTTTTCCTTTATACTTTCCACAAAACTGCTAACCCAGCGAGCATACTGCGCTCCAGAAGGATGTAAACCATCTGTTGCAACCAGCTCCGGCTTATCTAGGCCTTCGCGAGAAATTGGCGTAATATCGAAATAGCTGATTTCGTATTCCTCCGTAATCATCCGATTAACCGCATTGAAGGCATCAATCCCCTCACTGATTTCTGAACGACCTCCGCCGTAGGGCGTAAAAGCATAGTCAGGAATAGATACGATAAAGACACGGTCTTTCTCTCCTCCCGCAAATTCTATGGCCCGATCCAGCAATTGTTGGAATTCCTCCTCGTATTCGTCTATTGGCCAACCCCTAAACTGATTGTTTACGCCGATCAGTAAAGACACAAGGTCATAAGTGCCTTGGAGGTCAGAGCGGGCATCAATACCATCGTTAAGTTCATTGGTTGTCCAGCCAGTGCGTGCTACAATGTCTACTGGAGTAAGGTCAATGCCACGAAGTTTTAGGCTGTCGGCAAGCTGGTTGGGGTAGCGCTCTCTTTCTGGCACACGCTCTCCGATAGTGTAAGAGTCACCTAGAGCGAGATAACTAAAAGATCCTGGTTCTTCTGGTAAAGGAGGTAGTGGACCTTGTGGACTTGGGTATTCAGTGGTGTTGCAGGTCCAGAGCAGAGTCACTGCAAGAAGGAAGGATAAATAACGCATCAGACTTTCCGTTTTTTATCCAACTCGCTAACCTACATTTCTGTTCATGGAAGTGCTGTCCAGTACAAAACAAAAAAGCCTTGGAGACTATAAATTCGAGTCTCCAAGGCCTTACGCTAGGTGGTAACTAACTTGTTAGAAATCGTCGCCGGTCTCTACCGTAGCAAAGCTGCCAAAGATGTTAGAAGCTACGCCAATTCGGATTCCCCAATCGTAGTACTTACCATCACGGAACGCCACGGCTGTCTCAATGCGTAAGAAGCGTAGGATGTTATCAATGCTATACCCCACCTCCGTGTAATGCTCGCTTTCTGGAGAATTCAGGTAATTCACAAAGAAATTCTCCCGCGCACCAGTCATTTGTACTTCCCAAATTTGAGTCAGTAGGAAACGACGGAACTGGTAGTGGGCGTGCGCCGCTACCCATTTGTCTTGTGTACTAAAGGTATAGTACGGGAGCAAGCGAAAAGCACCAACAGGGTCTGCCGTAGTAAAGATCATCTGGTTGCCGGCAAAGTGCTGATAGTCTGCCAAGCCGACGTAATCGTTATTCACAAACATACCCATGTCTACCTTCAAATCAATCTTACCACGCGCACCCGGGCGGATGGTATGACGGTAGGTAAGACCTACCCGCTGATAATCCGTTACACTCTCATTTACATCTGGCAAGCCCATGCGGTAATTGAGGGTAAATGATGGAGAGGTGGCTTCGATCGCAGAACGTTCGCCGTTGCGAATACGATATTTCTGCCATGGTCTAACGGTAAAGTTCAAGCCAAGTGTCGCTGCTCGTTCACTTTGTGGTGTAATGAGCGGCGCCTCTAAAATGGCTGGAATATTATCTGCATACACCCGGTTCTCATTGTTAATCCAGGTTTGGTCGGTATTATTACTTAGGGTGGCACGATCGGCCCATTCCACATTCATGTTCAAGCTCGCTGTAGAACGCCAACGTTTACGCCAGCTAGCTCCGATGAAGTCTTTTTCATAGAGGTGGACAAAGTTGCGTTCTCCAAGCAAAGCATAAAAAGTATTGAATAACTCGCTGACAGGTCGAGGCTCATTGTACTGTGATACATAGCGACCACCGTGCAAGGCTAATCTGTTGCGACTATGATCTACACCAAAGTGATAGTTCGCGTCACTACGCCAAACTCCCCGGTCCCAGGCAAATCCATAACGCGGGGTGACGCCCAATACGAAACGATTCTTTTCGCCGCGCTGCGTATATCGGAAGCGGGTAGCCAGCCAAAAGCCCTCAACGGGATTGAACCCGGCATTGTGCAAACCGTCATAATGTAAGCGTTTGCCTTCTCCGAGTTTGACACTGTTTCCACTAATGATGTCAAATGGGCTATACCTGCGGTTTCGGCGGCGGTTAGGATTCTTTACGCCGTCAGCTTCAGCTTCTGCAGTTTCTTTGTCGGCTACCGCCATGCTGTCTTGTACTTCATAGCCACGTACTTCGGCAATGGTAAGCGGAATAGGACGAATAGCTGCCCAGTAAGTAGAGTCTCGCTTGGTAGCAAGAGAGTCCACCTCATAAGTGACATTTTCAATGACTTCCGGTTCTTCTTCTTCCTGGCGCTCTTCTTTTTCGTATTCGCGCATCATCTTCCGCAAGTCCTTGCGCGTTAGTTCTTCGCCGGTATTGAGTTTGTCATTAATCTCTGCTAAGTCGCTTTGCTCACGTTGACGAGCCTCCGCTGTACGAGCCAACTCCCGATCAATCTTTTCATCAATCACAGCGAAGTCAACGTCCAAATCTGGGTTGATTCGGATTTCATAATCGCTGACGGAGGCTAGATAACGGTAATCAAAGCCAAAGCCGAAGATTTTTCCATCAACCACAAATTTATGACTCACTGGTAGCCAGGCTTCTTCTTGGATAGGCGCATACACCTGATCCATATTAAAGCGAATACCCAATTTATATACCTCTAACTCCAAACTGTGAATACTCCATAGGTCTTCCACAATGTAGATGTAACCAGCGAAGACATTATCGCCACGGCTTCGGGGAATCACCTTGATCTTATTTACATTATAACCTCGGTCGCTGAAGTAACCTGCTAGTTCAAATTTGTAGTAGCCAAAAGCTTTTGGAGATAAAGGAGATACGGCTTGAGCAATATCTGGTTCGTAAAAGCTGCCATAGATGTATCCATTGGGGCTAGAACCGTTATCCTCACCTTGAGTGTATATGGAAATGACCTTTTCTCGATAGGTGTTTGGGCGTTCATATTCGATTAGGGAAACGGATTCGGAAGTGAAGGCCGTCGAGGAGTCTGCCTTAACGCCTTCTCTTTCGAGTAACTTACGAGCAATCCCTGGAGTCTTAAGCAAGCGACCAGACCCTTTGATATAGACTTGTGCTTTGTAAAAGTCGATCTGTTGTCGGTGGAAGTCAGCCTTTGCAATAGCCTTCCGCATAACGGTGTAGGCAGGGTCTTCTCCTCCATCGATAATTTCTATTTCGTCTAATTGGAAGGTCTGTGCCTTAAGCTGGATGTTCAACTCCTTCATCCCCTCCCCGATGCTTACGCGTTCGACAAGCGTTTCATAACCGAGGTGCTGGAAAACGATGCGGTAGTCGCCAGGTAGGATTCGAAACTCGTAGTAGCCTTCTATGTTAGTGACCGTGCCGGAGCCTAACTCATTAATGTAAATGGTAGCAAATTCGAGTGGTTCTCCTTCTGTGTTGCGGATATAACCTTTAATACCGCCGGCAAACAAACTGCCCCCCATGAGAATTAGGGCAAGGGTGAATAGTAAATGTCGCATGATTGATTAAGGTTTTCAGTGGGTTTTTTCGAGATGGCAAGATGTTTTCATTCAGAGGTAAAACCAAAAATTATGGACGGCTTAAGCTTTATTTAAGACAAAGACCATCTTTCCTCGGAAGAGGTTGTTCTCTCTATACTTGAGTCGTAAACACCAAATCGAGCACATTGCTCATCTTACTAATTAGTACTCGTCAAAAATTAATTTCCCTCTTTTGGTTCAGCCTATGAGTGCTGACACTTCAAGCTTGAATGGAATTAATTATTTGACTTTTACTTAACTACCTATCTTTATACAATTGTGTAAGTCTGTACGTTCGTGAAGTTCGTGCATCTAATCTTATCATCATGTTTGGCAAAAGATCATTATTTCGGGTACCCAAGCACCAGCAGTTTGACTATAAGCCCATGTTTTATGATCCGCAGAAGGAGGAGTTAGAGGAACGCCTGAAGTCCTTGCGGGAATTGCAGAAGGAAGACATTGAAGGAACGAAGGCCAGAATCGCCAGTGGCATGCGCAGTAGCTATCAGGCAGACCAGGCTTATCGGAAGCAACAAGTGCTTCGATCTAATCTTATTCTAGCTGGGGTAGTTATTATGCTGATTATATTAGGCTACATGCTTTTAAATGTATATTTGCCTCAGTTGAATCAATTCATGGAGTAGCCCCATATGTCAGATATCATCCAGCTCTTACCCGATTCCATTGCTAGCCAAATCGCTGCAGGAGAAGTTATCCAGCGACCGGCCTCAGTGGTAAAGGAACTTATGGAAAATGCGATTGATGCCGGAGCGGATCGCATCCAGCTGATCATCAAAGAGAGCGGAAAAAGTCTAATCCAGATCATCGATAATGGATGTGGTATGTCGGAAACGGATGCGCGCTTGTGCTTTGAGCGCCATGCGACCAGCAAACTACGTACCGCTGATGATCTCACCCATATCCGGACAATGGGATTCCGTGGTGAGGCGATGGCTACGGTTGCAGCCATTGCTCAAGTTGAGCTTAAAACTCGCCGGCACGCTGATGAATTGGGTACACGGGTGTTGATGGAAGGTTCCGAACTCAAATCACAGGAGCCTTGCCAAACAGCGGCAGGAACATCTATTGCCGTAAAGAATCTTTTCTATAACGTACCAGCTCGACGCAATTTCCTGAAGTCTAACTCAGTGGAAATGCGCCATATTCTAGACGAGTTTCAGCGGCTAGCCCTGGCGCACCCTGATCTCTTTTTCAGTTTGCATCACAATGATTCAGAAACTTATCATTTGCCGCCGGGTAACTTCCGTCAGCGTATTGTAGGTATTTACGGAAACAACTTCAACCAGCGCCTGGTACCGGTTTCTGAAGACACTGATATTCTAAAGTTATCTGGCTTCGTCGGCAAACCTGAGTTTGCCAAGAAATCGCGCGGGGATCAGTTCTTCTTCGTCAATCGACGGTTTATTAAGAGTGGATACCTGCATCATGCAGTGATGGCCGCCTATGAAGAATTGCTGCCGAAAGGAGTACATCCGTTTTATGCGCTGTTTCTCACCATTGATCCTTCCAGGATTGATGTGAATGTGCATCCGACTAAGCAGGAGATCAAGTTTGACGACGAAAAGTTGGTCTACAATTACTTGAAAGTAGCAGTGCGCCATGCATTGGGGCAATACAGCGTTACACCAACGCTAGATTTCGAGCAAGGAGGTACCTTTTCACCTACTCGACTAAAGCCTACTACTCCGCCAACATTGTCGACAATTGAATCCAGTGCTACTGCTAAGCCAAATTCTGGAGGCGGGAGCCAGAGCGGATCGGGTGGTTTAAGTACGGGGCCATCAGAACGACGACGGGCTCAACACAACCTGGATAATTGGCAAAAGCTTTACGAGAATATCGGTGAAGAGCCTGAGTCGGCACCAATGTTTCCGGAAACGGAGGAAGAAGGGGAGGTAATCACCTTGGAGAGTAAAATTTCTCAACCCAATGATGAAAGCAGCAACCTGCTTAAGGGGTACAAGGATGATAAGGTTCCTTACCAGATTCATGCCCGTTATATCATTAGCCCAATCAAGTCGGGATATATTCTGATCGATCAGCAGTCGGCGCATGAGCGTATTCTATACGAGCGTTACTTACATACCTTGGGGCAACAACAAGCTAGCAGCCAAGGACAGCTATTCGCGCAGACTATCGAGTTGAGCCCTCCTGATGCGGTTTTGCTGACCGAGATGCTTCCACAACTCCGTCTACTGGGGTTTGATATAGAAGAATTTGGTAAAAACGCCTTCGTCATTAATGGTTTACCGGCCGAAGTCGCTGGTAAGCAAGGTGAAGCGGCTATCATTGATCATCTGCTCAGCCAGTATCGTGAGCAATTGGATCTCAAGCTGGATACGAATGAGGCTATCGCAAGGGCAATGGCGCGTAGTGCAGCAGTTAAGCGTGGACAGCGGTTGGAAGTGGCAGAAATGTTGGAGATCATCAATCAGCTTTTTGCTTGCGAAAATCCACTGCGTAGCCCTTCTGGGCGAGCGTGTTATCTAACCTTCACTTTGGACGACCTGGAGCGACAGTTCGCAGAATAAGTCAACCTTTTCGCCCTAGTTCTTCTATCTTCACGCAACAAATTGCGTACTGATGAGCTTTCAGTACTATATCATTTAGTTTAAGTTCGATGTTTCGTATTACCGATGTTGCCAAGAACCTCCTGATCATCAACCTCATGTTTTTTGTGGCAGGATGGATTTTTGGAGAGGAACAGATGCGGGATCTCATGGCCCTGCACTACCCGGCTTCGCCGCTGTTTAAGCCATTACAGATTGCGACGCACTTCTTTATGCATGGAGGGCTTTGGCACTTGTTCTTCAATATGTTTGCCCTGGTTATGTTTGGTTCTGCCTTGGAATCCAAATGGGGCCCACAGCGATTCTTATTCTTCTATTTTGTCTGTGCTATTGGGGCGGCTGCCCTCCACATGGGGTACACCTGGTACGAGATGACAGAATTAGAGAACATCATTGCCAATTTTAAGAATCGTCCTGACCTGGAAATATATCGACAGTTCATTGATTTCAGTGGAATCGGAGACATCCCACAAGTGAAGGACTTGTCAAATCGCATTAGTAGAGGCCTAACGCCACAATTAATCGGGGAGGCGAATAGTCTGATGAATGAATTTTATGGACTAAAGCTCAATGTGCCAGTGGTAGGAGCCTCGGGGGCCATCTATGGTTTGTTGCTGGCGTTTGGTATGTTGTTCCCTAACGCGGAACTCATGCTAATTTTCCTTCCTATCCCGATCAAGGCAAAGTATTTCATTCCACTACTTATGATTGGTGAGCTCTACTTGGGTGTCAATCAGTTTTCTTGGGATAACATCGCGCACTTTGCTCACTTGGGCGGAGCAGTAACGGGATTCTTCTTAATTTTGTATTGGCGAAAATTTGGTAGCCGTTTTTAAGTCATATCCCGTTGAAGTGGGGTGTTTTTGAAAACTTACTGCCCACTATTTCGTTTAAAATTAGTAACCAACAGCAGAGTACGATTAGCCATCATGTTTAGGTCCATTTGGGAAGATATCAAACGCGAATTTAGCTACGGCAATATGGTCACCCGCCTGGTGATCATCAATGTGATGGTTTTCATCCTGGTGAATCTCGTTTGGGTAGCCCTACAAATAGCTAACGGTTACAAAACTTCCTCTTTCTACAGCGATTTCCTCTCCTTTTTTGCCATGTCTTCATACTGGTTAGATGTGTTGATCCACCCATGGTCGATTATCACTAGTATGTTCTTGCACGAAGGGTTCTTCCATATCCTCTTCAATATGCTGATGCTCTATTGGTTTGGGCGCATCATTGGAGACTTGTTGGGAGATCATCGCATATTGCCCTTGTACCTCTTAGCTGGCTTGGCGGGTAACGTGGTCTATTTCATTACGGCCAACTTACTGCTACCTTATGCACAGGGAAGTATTGCTTATGGCGCAAGTGGTGCAGTAATGGGTATTGTGATTGCGGCCGCGGTCTTAGCGCCCGAAATGGAAATGCGTTTACTCTTGTTGGGGAATGTAAAGTTGAAATACATAGCCGCTGGTCTACTACTGATTGATATCATAGGGATTGGCGGAATGAATAATACCGGAGGGCATTTTGCCCACTTGGGAGGAGCTGCATTTGGTTGGTTTTTTATTCGTCGTCTACAAGAGGGCGATGATCTATCGGCCCCGGTGAATAATTTTCTCCACAAAATTCGCGAGTTCTTCCGAGGGCTTGGCCAGGATCGAGGGCAGAAGAAAGGAAAGGGTCCAAGGGTGGCTTATCGCAACCCGAAGAAAGGACAAACGAGCGGAGAAAGCCGCCGTTTTGGTCGCCGCAAGTCTGATAATGCTCCGAAGAGTGGATCCGAAATGTCACATGAAGAGCGTGTCAATGCCATTCTTGAGAAAATAAAAGAGAGCGGCTACGAAAACCTGACAGAAGAAGAAAAGAAGTTTCTCTTCAACGCCAGCAAGAAGTAACGAAACCTTAACCCTGTGCTCCGCCTGTTACACCTACTGTTAGTTCTTCTTACGCTAGCAGCCTATCTACCACCCCTAGTTAATCCAGCTACCTTCTGGCCTATTTCTACCTTGGGGCTCATTGCACCTGTATTGTGGTTTGCATTACTTTTCTTCGGTTGCTACTGGCTGTGGCAGCGAGATAAAACAGTTCTCCTAAGTCTAATTACCCTGCTCCTGGGCTGGGATATGATTAGTGGCGCATTTGCAGTTTCTCCAAGTATACCGTCCGCAACTTTGGGGTTAGACGTGGCTTCACTGAATGGACATGGTTTTCAACCTCAGGCAGGAGAAGACCGCTCTGCTTTTTATCAAGATGTCGCCAGTTACATGAAAGCCCTGGGGAGTGATATCAACTTAATGCAAGAGTTCCAGGTGAGACCAGATCGTTCCAAAGATTTAATGGAACAGATACAACAAAAAACTGGCCATGAGTATATATATCGAGAAGCGGGCGGACCTTTAGTAGTTTCCTCACGCTATCCACTCAAGAATGCACAGGTCAATTACTTTAGCAATCGCGCCAACGGCTATTTGATGGTCGATGTGGAAACTCCAAAAGGGATGGTTCGCTTGTTTAATGTGCATTTGCAAACCAATGCCATTTCCCGTTTGGCCGATGAGGTGACAAGCTCCGGCGACCTCCGAGAAAAAAGTACCTGGCAAAAGGTCAAGACAATGTTTGGCCGTTATGGCCGCTCTAACCGTGTACGAACGGAGCAAGCCGCTGAGATCCTTGCTGCCGTGAAAAAGAGCCCTTATCCAGTAATCTTAGCGGGCGACTTCAACGACGTACCAACTTCTTACCTGTATCGGCAATTCAGAACTGAACTGCAAGATGCTCATTTGGTCGCAGGCTGGGGGTTGGGTACAACTTACCAGGGCCTACTTCCGGGCCTACGAATCGATTACATTCTACCAAGCTATGGTTTGAACGTTTACGATTTCGACCGGGTATCTTGTCCTTTCTCCGATCATCGGGCTGTTCGGGTACATATAAGCTTGCCGCAATAAGTAAGCGATTAATCTCTACTCCTTCTTCACAATTCGCTCTATTACTCTACCCGAGGTCTCCAAGCTCCTAATCTCTAATAGGTAAACTCCGTTTGGCAATGTTGCTACAGAAAGCTTGGCGGTATTCGTGTCACTCAGCAGCAGTTTCCCCTGCGGATCGTAAAGATTTACTACATAGTTCAAGTTGCCAGACACTTGGATGTTGACAAGGTCTACAGCTGGATTTGGGTATATATTTAGGGTAGAATTAGCTAGTTCGTAGGTAGATGTAACCAAGTCCATGCCATCGCAATCTTCATCAATTCCGTTATTAGGAATCTCTTCTGCATCAGAGTTAATCAGAGGATTCGTGTCATCACAATCTTCTGCCGCGATATAGCCATCTTGATCTAGATCATCATCTAGTGTCATGGGGTCACAGTCATCATCAATGCCGTTGTAGAGCTCCTCCGCTACATCAGGATTAATATCTGAGTTCATATCGTCACAGTCATCAAACGCTAGGAATCCATCTCCATCTTCGTCTACAAATAAGCTGCAATCAGGTACTGCACCTTCCATGTACATCAATGTCCAAGCAGTTTCGAACCCAATTTTATGCGCCATCCAGGTCCGCCAGTTATCAGAATCTTGGTCCATTGGTTCATCGCCAAGTGCGCAGTTGCCGGTAAGGATGGTATACATATAAGCAGCAATTGCTTTATCCAGATCGCGATGCATATGCCAAGAATCTCTATAGGCAGAGATGCTAGGGCTCACCTCCTTCATTTGGGCAAACAAGGTGCGTACAGGAATAGCTCGCGCATAAGGAATTTCATCTTGTTCGATCATGAAGCGAGCTGTTCCTAAGTCTGTATCGTTCATAGTGCCACTTTGGCGCCGATCCAAGCCGTATAGCATAGATACATCACCGTTGTTGCCATGGTCCTGCATAGGGAAGCCAAAAGAAAAATTGAATTGTTCCGGGTTGATTCGGTAGCGTTTATTTGGCTCAAAATTGGAGTTGGCACGCCCATAGTTTAAGTCAATTGGAGGAGTTCCTCCATTTTGCAGGGTATGTGGAGCTTGATCGAATACCCATTGTAAGCCGGCTCTAATACCGTTTTCGGAACTGGTTCCTGTGTGGTTGTAATTGATAACCTCATCCTCAATATCACAGCTTTTGAAAGGAGAAATAAAGGTTGGTAGGCCAGTGTAATGCACCTCATTGGGGGCGTTGTTCACGGTTGTTGTAGCGATATCGGCAATCTCATCATCATAGACATACTCCGACACCGTCGCACTTTGCCCAGCAATCTGGGTGTAAATTGAGGCAGCTGCGACATATGCCCCATTCGGGCTTGGATGAAAACTAGCCTCGTCTTTTTTGTTGTCGGGGAGGGCATCCCATGCCAGTCCTGCCGGCACTGTCAGCAACGAAACTTTCGCACCATCGACTGTTCGGTAGGTAAACTCTTCAAAATGCTCGATAGTAGCACCATTGGATTCATTGGACCAAAGCATAAGAAGAAGTGGAATAGCATCACCTTCCGTGACTTTTGCAGCAATCTTATTTACTCCCAAAGAATAGTACCCAGGCATGGTAGATGCAATGTGCGGATCGGCACCAATGACTACATAATCCCAGTCGGCTCCCCCTTCACCCTTTAGATTATCCATTCTAGTTTCCAGCCCTTCTGGCCAATAGTAGTATTGGGTCAATGAATGGCTATGATGAAGCCAATTATAGGAGGTCCCTCCGCCACCTAATCCCACAGTGACGACTTTGCTCAGGTGAATATCTTCCGCAACAACATTTACGTTAACCGTTACGGATTCATCCGCAGATAGAATACTTTGTAATTCATTGCTGATCAGGTCCGGAGAAAAGGCCTCTCCTCCATTGAAGGAACTATTAGTACCCAGAACTAGAATGTTTAGGGTACCATCTCCATTGATATCCATATCCTCGTTCAGGATATTGGTAGCAGTTTCGCCAAAAGCCGGAGGGATGAGAAGTAGGAGAGTGAAGAGTGCAATAATGAATGATGTCGTTTGCTTGGGTTCTCTTTTATTCATGTGACTTTTCAAAGATTATAAGTGAATACACAATTATGTGAGTGTACTCAAGAAGTAGATAAAGAATCATCTAGGACTACACAAAGTAGTCGATTTTACAGGAATGCAGAAAGGAGATTATACCTAAGATCACCTCAGGTAACCTCAACGACCTTCTCGCTTGGATAAACACAGTTGTAAGTCTTGGATTCGTAAACCGCAGGTGTAGGAGCAATTATTGATGAAATACCTGTGTCGCTGACTCTAAATTCTTGCGATTCTCTGGTTTCCCACTGCTTAGTTCTTATTTTTGCGCAAATTTTTTCTCATATCCCGTGACAAAATGGGGGTTCATATTGTATAGATATACATTAACCCTCTCCGGAGGCCCCAATAATTAATCATAACATGAGCCAGGAGCTAATTGTACACAACAGTGTAAGCAGAAAAAAAGAAGCATTTAAACCGCTGGAAGAAGGCTACGTCGGACTCTACGTCTGTGGACCTACTGTTTACAGTGATGTACACCTGGGCAACTGCCGTACATTCGTCAGTTTTGATGTCATTTATCGTTACCTATTGCATCTCGGCTATCGCGTACGCTACGTTCGCAATATCACCGATGTAGGTCACCTTACCGGTGATAGTGATGATGGGGAGGATAAAATGTCGAAGCGGGCTAAGTTGGAAAAGTTGGAGCCGATGGAGGTGGCACATAAGTACACCAATGGCTTCCATGATATGATGCGCATTTTCAATACGCATTCTCCGAGCATTGAGCCGCGAGCTACTGGGCACATTCCGGAGCAGATTGAAATGGTGCAGGCTATTCTGGATAACGGATATGCCTATGAAAGCAATGGCTCTGTATACTTCGATACCTTGAAGTTTGCGAAAGAGAAAGGCACCTATGGTGATCTTTCTGGTCGTAAGATTGAGGAGTTAATGGCTGAGTCTCGTGATAACCTGAAAAATCAGGATGAAAAGCGTCACCCCGCTGATTTTGCCATTTGGATGAAGGCCGCTCCTGAGCACCTCATGCGTTGGAATAGCCCTTGGAGTGTTGGTTTCCCAGGTTGGCACCTGGAGTGCTCAGCTATGAGTACGAAATACCTAGGTGAACAATTTGACATTCACGGCGGTGGCAATGACCTTAAGTTTCCGCATCACGAAAATGAGGTAGCTCAGAACTTAGGATCATGCAACTGTGCTGGTGCACGCTATTGGTTGCATACGAACATGCTACTGATGAATGGCAAGAAGATGAGTAAGAGCGATGGTAATACCATTACTCCTACACAGCTCTTTACCGGCGAAAGCGTCCACATCTCTAAGGGATTTAGCCCGATGGTCATTCGATTCTTCATGCTTCAAAGTCATTATCGTTCTACGCTTGATCTTACAGATGAGGCTTTGCAGGCAGCTGAAAAGGGCTACAAGCGTCTACTAGAAGGCAACAAAGCGCTAATGGCATTGAATGGTGCTAGCGGCTCCGGCGATAGCGCTTTAGATAAAGAGATCAATGAGTTGATCGATGGTGCTTTTGCGGAGATGAACGATGACTTCAATACCCCAAAGGCATTGGCACGTTTGTTTGAGCTAGTGAGTAAGATCAATAGCCTAAAAGGTGGGCAGTTGTCGATGAAAGAAGTTAGTGCAGCAACGCTGGAGCGTCTGCAGGAGACTTTCCGCATCTTCATTTTCGATATTCTCGGACTGTTGGATGAAGAAACCACTGCCGGAGGCAACAACCAAGCACTAGATAAAGCCATGGAGCTGATTCTGGATATTCGTCAGGAAGCCCGGACGAACAAAGATTGGGGTACCTCAGACAAAATTCGGGATGCGCTCAAAGCTGCTGGAATTGCCGTTAAGGATGGCAAGGACGGCGCAAGCTGGAGTGTAGAGTAAGCAACCACCAAAAGCAAGATAGGAGACTGTCTTCATCAGATAGAAGAAAAACTCCTATCTTGTTTATACGAATCAGGCAATACCTTATATGGGGCTTTTCATAGGGATTTTCATCGCCTTATTATTTTCCGCCTTGTTTTCGGGCTCAGAAATGGCCTTCGTTTCGGCGAATAAGCTTAAGATTGAGCTGAAAAAAAACAAAGGTTCTTACCGAAGTCTTATCCTATCTGATTGGTACGACGGACCCAATAACTTCATCAGCACTATGCTGGTGGGTAACAATATCGCACTGGTTATTTTCGCTAGTCTGATGGGGCAAGTTCTGGGCCCTGCGATTGCCGAGTGGCTTGGGATCCCGGATGAGAGTATGTGGCAATTGCTCGTTCAGACGATCCTTATAACAATCGTTGTGCTCTTGTTTGGAGAGTTTCTCCCTAAAACGCTGTTCCGTCTTTTTGCGGATGATCTGCTCTACCTGCTCGCTATTCCTTTGCGAGGTATTCAAATTTTGCTATTCCCTTTTGCCTGGTTAATGACCAAGGCATCCGATACCATACTCCGATTATTCTTCAAGAAAGAACAGGTGGCAACCGAGCAGGTTCTAACGCGCTTAGACCTAGAGAACTTCGTCAAAGAGTCGCGCTCAGATGCTCAGGAGACGATTGATAAGGAGTTGTTCGGAAAGGCTCTGAATTTACGAGAGGTACGTGTACGGGAGAGTATGGTGCCCCGTACTGAGATTGAGAGTATCGATATCAGTGCGAGTGTAGATGAGTTGGTGGAGTTGTTTCACAAAACCCGCCTTTCCAGACTGCTAGTGATTGATGAGGATGTAGACAAAGTGGTCGGTTATGTGCACCACCAGCAACTCTTTGCTGAGCCACGAAGCATCAAGGCCATTACCCTTCAGATTCCCTTCGTTCCCGAAGCTATGCACGTTACGGAACTAATGAACAAGCTGATCAAGGAAAGCATGAGTATTGCCTGTGTTTTCGACGAGTTTGGCGGTATCTCAGGAATTATCACACTTGAAGATATCCTGGAGGAAATCTTCGGTGAAATTGAAGATGAGCACGATCAAGAAGATTATATCGAAGAAGAACTAGAGCCAGGGATATTTCTATTCTCTGGTCGTTTAGAGATCGATATCCTCAATGAGAAATATGGGCTGTTCTTCCCGGAAGGAGACTATCATACACTATCCGGATATCTAGTCACCACTACGGAAGATATCCCTGAGCAAGGAGAAATTCTGGAGCTCGGTGACTATCGTTTCCACATAGAGCTCGTGACCAATACGCGTATTGAAACAGTTCGGGTAGAGCAGATCGAAAAAGAAGAATAAGCCAGGTCTCGTCTAGACTTCTCCTGATTGTCTTTGCGTAGTACCGCATTAGTCTTGTCTACCAATTCTAATTTCCTTTCCGTATTATTGGGAAATTAATCAGCGAGAAATCCATGGAAGAGAATCCGATCATTGAAAATAAGGAGCTCAATATTTGGGAAGCCCTTATTCCTGTCTTTGTGCTTATCATCCTCTTGAGTTACAATGTTTACGTCTTTGGCGATGATGCATTAAGCGGCTCAAATCAATTCATACTCTTGATTGGCGGCGCAGTAGCTGCGGTTGTCGGCTTCCTGAATAAGGTTTCTTATCGCAAGATGATTGATGAAGTGGCCAATAACATTAAGTCTACCACCGAGGCGATTCTGATCTTATTATTGGTTGGAGCCTTAGCAGGGACCTGGTTGATCAGTGGTATCATTCCATCGATGATTTACTATGGGTTGAAGCTCCTTAATCCAACAATTTTCCTTCCGGTAACAATCATTATTTGTGCCATTATCTCTATTGCAACGGGTAGTTCATGGACCACCTCAGCTACGGTAGGTATTGCGTTGGTAGGTATTGGACAAGCTATCGGAATCCCCCTAGGTATGGTAGCTGGTGCAGTAATCTCGGGTGCTTATTTCGGAGATAAAATGTCACCGCTTTCGGATACTACAAATTTGGCTCCAGCCATGGCAGGGGGAGAACTCTTCTCCCATATTCGATACATGGCCTATACGACCATCCCAAGTATCACAATTACGCTAATCATATTTATCATCATTGGCTTTACGATTACACCAGAAGGTGTGGCTGATACCAAGGGGTTACTGGCGGCAATGGAACAGCAATTCTACATCAGCCCAATATTATTCTTGGTACCTGCTTTTGTTATCTACCTGATTATTCGCAAAACCAAGCCATTAATCGCTCTTTTGGGCGGTGCTCTTTTAGGCGGCATCTTTGCAGTTATCTTCCAACCCGAGGTTGTTGCTGGTATTGCTGAAGTTGAGGAGTTGAGTTTTAATACTGCCTACATGGGAGTGATGAAAGCGATTACTGTAGACGTTGCTATTGAGACGGATAATACCATGCTAAATGATCTATTCTCTTCTGGCGGTATGGCTGGTATGTTGGGCACCATCTGGTTAATTCTATGTGCAATGGTGTTTGGTGGTATTATGGATGCCATTGGTGCACTGGCGCGTATTAGCCGCTCATTGCTTGATATGGCACAGAGCACATTCAGCTTATTTGCTTCTACCGTTGCGAGTTGTTTAGCGCTGAACGTGACTGCCTCTGATCAATATCTTGCACTTGTAGTGCCAGGTAAGATGTTTGCTAAAGCCTATGAGGAACGTGGTCTTGCACCAGAAAACCTGAGTCGAACCTTGGAGGACTCCGGTACAGTTACCTCAGTGTTGGTGCCATGGAATACCTGTGGAGCCTACCAGTCTGGCGTGCTTGGGGTTTCTGTCTATGAATACTTCGTATACGCTATCTTCAATTACCTCAGTCCGTTCATGACGCTTCTGTTTGCGGCATTCCGCATCAAAATTCGTCAACTTAACGGCGAGTTTTTGGGCAAAGAAGCAAAGTAGTCTAGGGCGTTTTCTAAACCGGTTCGGGTAAACTGTAGCTTATTCATTTGATAATGGATAAGCTACAGTTGTATTGTGTCTAAAAAATTATTTAGATTTGTCTAAATAAAGTAATGCCAGTATGTCGAAACTTCTATCGCAGGCAGAGGAGAACTATCTGAAAGCGATCTATAAGATTAGCAATCGAGAGGGAACACCGGTGAGCAATAATGCTATTTCGGTGGAGATGAAGACGTCGGCTGCCTCGGTGACGGATATGATCGGTCGGCTTTCACAGAAAGACCTTATCCATTACCAAAAACGCAAAGGGGTACATCTAACGGAGATGGGCCGAGCTACCGCGGTTCATCTCGTACGGAAACACCGCCTGTGGGAGACTTTCCTCGTTGAAAAGCTCAACTTTACCTGGGATGAGGTACATGACCTGGCAGAGCAGTTAGAGCACATACAGTCCCGTGAATTGATCAATCGATTGGATGAGTTTCTTGATTACCCGAAGTACGACCCGCACGGAGATCCTATTCCGGATGAGCACGGTAATATCGCGGAGCGACAGCAAGTGCTACTCAGCCAATTGCCAGAGAACGCACCTGCTGTAGTAGTCGGAGTAAAGGATCATACCACTCCTTTTCTTCAGTACCTGGAACGTACCGGTTTGCTGTTAGGGGCAGAGTTAACGGTTAATGAACGTTTGGCTTACGATAATTCTTTGCAATTAGAATTAGCTTCTGGAGAGAAGCTATTGGTGTCACAAAAAGTCGGGCAACATCTATTTGTTCAGAAAAAATAAATCAGTGATGAGAGGATTGTTTTTGCTGGTATGGACGCTGATGGCATTGCCACTGATAGGACAGGAACCTGAGCCTAAGCCTAAGCCTAAAGTAGTTGCTTCAGCCTCTATGTTTGCTGACATGGCAGAAGTGATCGGCGGAAATCTCATTGAAGTACAAATGATTGTGCCCATTGGTGGGGATCCGCATATTTATGAGCCTACACCAGCCGATGCGCAGATGGTAGCTCGTGCCAATTTAGTACTCCGAAACGGACTCACCTTTGAAGGCTGGATTGATGAGCTGGTAGAAAACTCTGGCTTTGATGGCACGATTTCTACGATTACCGAAGGAGTTGAAGCAATCTCTAGTGAAGAGTACGAGAACTCTGCTGACCCTCATGCGTGGATGTCGGCACGGAATGGGCTAATCTATCTACGCAATATTCGCGATGCACTAGTGACGCTTGCACCGGAATATGCGGAGGAATTCAATTTCAATTATCAGATTTACCGCCAGCAACTGGAAGACTTAGACATCTGGATTGAAGAAACGCTAGCGGCTATCCCGCGCCATAAGCGCATACTTATTACGTCCCATGACGCCTTTCGGTATTTCGGACAACGTTACGGTGTACGGGTAGAAGCTGTGCTTGGTACTTCCACCGACGCCGATGTTCAGACTTCTGACATCCGACGGCTAAACCGAGTGTTGCAAGAATCGGAAGTGCCAGCGGTTTTTATTGAAAGTACGATCAACCCTAAGCTGTTGCAGGTATTGGCTAAAGACAACCAGGTTGTCATCGGTGGAAGCCTTTATGCTGATTCTTTAGGTGAAAAAGATAGCTCTGGTGGTACCTATTTGGGAATGCTTGAGCACAACGCTCGAACTATAGTCGAAGGCTTGAGCCGGGAGCGTTCCCAGATCGAAGAGCAGGAAACAGAAGAAACGCCGGTACAGCAGATTGTCCTTTTTGGGGTGATTTTACTGCTGATGGCGGGGAGCTTTTTCTTTATGGTGTACAAACTCAACACGGGCGCATGAAGCAAATGGGCGTAATATCAGTAGAGGACCTTTCGGTTTCTTACGAACGAAAGCGAGTGCTCAGTAATATATACTTGCATTTGCAAGCGGGCCATATCTATGGAGTGCTAGGGCCAAATGGAGCTGGCAAATCCACTCTCTTTAAAGCAATTCTGGGTCTTCTGGATACCGCTAGTGGAGAGATAAAGGTAAACGGTCTACCCATTGAGGCTGTACGCAAGGAAGTGGTTTATGTTCCTCAGAAGAGCGAAGTAGATTGGAGCTTCCCAGCTACAGTATATGATGTTGTACTCATGGGGCGCTATCCACACAAAAAGGTCTTCAGTCGCCTCAATGCTGCCGATCATGCTAAAGCCAAGGCGGCCATGGATGAGTTGGGGATAACAGACCTCCAGCGTCGGCAAATTGGTGAGCTCTCTGGCGGCCAGCAACAGCGCGTATTTCTGGCTCGAGCATTGGCACAGGAAGCCGATATTTTCCTGCTAGACGAACCCTTTGTAGGTGTAGACATCACTACTGAGGAAAAAATTATTCAAGTACTTAAGCGCCTCGCCAGCGAAGGAAAGACCTTACTGGTGGTGCATCACGATCTCTCCTCCGTCCATACCTATTTTGACCAAGTGATTCTACTGAATCAGCGGCTTATCGCCTATGGACCTACTCAGGAAGTATTTGTGGAAGAAAACATAGCTAAAGCCTACGGTGGCCAGTTGCCAATCCTACACCAATTGGGTGTGATTGATGATCGGAAGTAGTAATGTTATTTGGATGAGCTAGTAGCTTCTACTCTTCTTACCTACTTTTCCACGGTTCCGTTAACTGAGGTGAACTTGGGTGTCTTAGGTGGTTCAAATCCCTTTCATCAATAAAAAATCCCGGACGCAGGCACGAGGCCCAGGTCCGGGAAGACTTAATCCTTGAGGGATTGTTTATACTTAGCGAGCGTAGTTGACGGCCCGCTTTTCGCGGATCACAGTCACTTTGATCTGACCAGGATACTGCATTTCGTCCTGGATCTTCTGTGAGATCATGAACGACAGATCGTCAGCGAATTCGTCGCTTACTTTTTCAGATTCTACAATTACACGTAGCTCACGGCCTGCTTGCATAGCGAAGGCCTTCTGTACGCCATCGTGGCCCATAGCCAACTCCTCTAGTTCGTTGATACGCTTAAGGTAGCTTTCCAAGATTTCTCGGCGAGCACCTGGGCGAGCACCAGAAATGGCATCACACGCCTGAATGATTGGCGAGAGGATGTTGTTCATTTCGATCTCATCGTGGTGCGCTCCAACGGCATTGACTACGGCAGCATGCTCTTTGTGCTTTTCGCAAATCTCCATACCCAACAATGCGTGGGATAGTTCGCTTTGCTCTTCTGCCACCTTACCGATATCGTGTAATAGTCCGGCACGTTTAGCCAGTTTTACTTGCTTATTGCTCAGACCAAGTTCGGCAGCCATTGTAGCACATAGGTGTGCTGTCTCAATAGAGTGCTTCAGCAAGTTCTGTCCGTATGAAGAACGGAAACGCATACGGCCTACCATCTTTACGAGGTAGGTGTGTAAGCCGTGGATATCCAAATCAATTACTGTGCGTTCACCAATCTCACGAATCTGCTCGTCGATCTGCTTCCGCACTTTTGCAACCACCTCCTCGATACGAGCTGGGTGGATACGGCCATCAGCCACAAGGCGCTTTAAAGATAGACGGCATACTTCCCGACGGATCGGATCAAAGCTTGAAATAACGATCGCCTCTGGGGTGTCGTCAACAATGATCTCAGCACCAGTAGCGGCCTCTAAAGCACGGATATTACGTCCTTCGCGACCAATGATCTGACCTTTCAAGTCATCACTATCTAGGTTGAATACCGATACAGTATTCTCGATCGTATACTCAGCACACATCCGCTGGATCGTCTGAATGACGATTTTCTTAGCGTCCTTACTTGCGGTAGCTTTTGCCTCTTCGATGGTCGCCTTAACGATCGACATTGCATCAGTTTCTGCTTTTGCCTTTACAGCTTCTAATAGTTGCTCTTTGGCTTCAGCTTCCGATAGATTAGCTACTTTCTCCAGTTCGCGAATATGGCGCTCACTAGCATTTTCTAACTCCTCTTTCTTCTTAGCAACTACTTTCAGCTGCTTCTCTAGATTTTCGCGGATAGATTTGATCTCACTGGCGCGAGATTCTACTTCGCTACGTTGATCTTCTATCTTTTTTTCTCGGTCTTTGAAAGTCGACTGCTTCTGCTCTAGGTCTTTTTCTAAAGCTTTGATCTCCATTTGCCGCTCTTTCAGCTCTACTTTTTGGTCAGCTTTGTATTTGTCGAAGTCGGAGCGATAGCGATTAAACTTCTCCTTGGCTTCCTGTATCTTCCGCTGCTTGATCTTTTCGTTCTTCAGGTCTGCCGTTGCGACAATTTTTTCTGCTTTGGTCTCAGCTTCGTCAATCAGTCTTTTGGCACTTAGTCGAGCTTCCTTGATTTCCTGGTCGGAACGGGTGTTGATTTCTTCCAGTTTGCTGTTAATGACACTCTTATTTCGGAGTAGCATTGCCACAAAACCAACAATCAACCCGGCTACCAGGCCTATTCCTAGTCCTATTCCAATCTCCATAATGGTTCGGGTTTAAAAATAATTAACCGACACAACGTCTTGTGTCAGACCGGAGCAGACAGGGGGAAAGAAAACGATATTGGAGGAAAGAATCTAGAGCAGCTGCTCAAGCAATTCGTCAATACGATCCAGTTGGTTGTGTAGGCCTGGCTCGTTGGGGTCAGGCTTTTCCTGGCGCAATTTATAAAGATCAAAAGCGTACGTAAGGAGTGTCATCGACAAACCGTCTTGTTTGTCACGGCCTGGATAGGCTGACTGGAAAGTCATAATCTTATCATTGACTTCCTTGACGATTTTACGAACGGCAGGCTCATCTGATGCCTTTATCCGCAAAGGGTAAGGCCTTCCGGCGATGATTACCGTTATTTTTATCATATTCTCCTCCGTCATCCGCTTACTGCTGCCCCAACCATTCGATGCACTTATCGATTTCTTTGAGGTAGTGATCTATCTGTTGACGAATATCCTGATCTAATGCTGCCCGCACTCCTTTCTGCTCCGTATTCTTACCCCGCGGCGCGCGCTCCGAAATATTCTCCTCAGCTGGTGCTGCAGCCTGTGGCTGCTCTTCCAACTGCTGTTTTAGTGCTTTGTTCTCTGCCCTGAGCTGGTTGTTCTCTGTCTCGATAGCTTGCAGTTTACGCTGCAAACTCTCCAACTTTATAACCACCTCATGTAAGCGTGTACTTAGTTCCATGCTCGGGCAAATCGTATACTTCTTAATTAACGCAGGCGCTCAGTGTTGAGTTGCCTTTTTCAGTAGCAAATGTAATAATACTTGAAAGACATTTGCCTGCATTTATCGACTCGTTTGACTGTCTTTACAGCCATCGGCACAATATCACTAAAATTAAGTGAATTATCAACAAAGCATAGCATTCTCTACCGATTTACGTTTTCGTTCCAGCGTTTTCTACTCCTCGTTCATTGTAGTAGAAAAGCGAAACCTTTAACTTGATAGTCAGAGTTCATATAAATCAATCATTTATGAAGTACTACGCACTCTGTTTGGTGCTAGTCGGGATACTGTCGTGGGGGTGTGAAAAAAACCAAGACCTCACTACAATTGATATTATCGATCCTCCACCAGTAGAGATCAACACCATTGAGGTGCAGCTGGAGGGCTTTGTGTCGGACCCCTATAGCTTGTTTTCTGCACAGCTCAATTACTTGCGGATACATAATGCTCGGGTAGAGCTGATGTTTGCTGGCGAAGCCTTGGCAGAAGTAAATACCAATGAGGATGGCTATTACGAATTTCCACTAATGGAAGTCCCAGCCAATGGTGCCTTCCTTAAGATTACGGCACCTGGTTATTATCCAAATGTGGTGGTGATTGATGGTGAGTCCCCCACCTTGTCATTCCCTTATTTATTCCGGACCTCCTTTGGCGATTTCGCCGGCGAAGGATTGAGTGAAGCCGAGCGTTACGTTAGAATCTATGGTTACCTACAAGAACCTACTAATACGGGCGGAGCTACCTTCTATCTGACCAATGCCAATAATGAACTGGTGGGTAACTATACTTCAGATGGCGACCTGCGGTTTGACTTTTCTACTGTTGCTGATGAACAACTATTTCTCTACTACGAATTCCAGTGTCTGAAAGGAGGGCCTATTCCAGTGGGGTCACTGAGCCAAAGTATCAACCTGGGAACGGTATTTGACCTTTCGGTTGATTTCCTGGAGGATTTAGTGACGGGAGAAATCAATGCGACTGATTGTGGCGGAGGGAATATCTCATCAGGCTATGGAATGATTACTAGAGATGGGCAAACCATTTATCGACAAGAAACGGATTTCTACTATGCAGAGCAATGCCTGTTGGAAAATGATCCTTCGGCTTTCCTCACCTTCGTTACGACCAGCCCGCGACGCTTTGGAACAGTAAATATCAATTATGGTGGCGGAGATCAACTGGATTTGAATGTAGAGGTCTGCACTGTCGATGATACATACCTGAGATATGCTGTGAATGATGGCCCGGAGCAAGATATTCAGCTCTTTACCTTCATTAACCAGCTTCCAGATGGTCGGGCTATTTTAAAGCAAATTGATCCATCTCTTTCTAGCCCTGGGTGTATGAGTTTTGAATTAGGTGCTAGTAACCCAGGCGAGACAACGGCGGATCTACGTTCCTATACCAGAGGAGAGATTGAATTCGGAGGGAATGGGCTGACGCTAACGATCCAGCAAAACGACGGCGAATTTGTCGAGGGCACCTTTTCGGGGCCTATCTACGATACGGATGAACAACTAATCGGAAATATGGAAGGCAGTTTCAGAGCGAAAATCCAGTAAACACCACAACCCCAGCTCATGGCGGCTAGAATGAAAAAGGTTGGTAAAGTCCTTCAGAAGGAACACCTGCAGCAGCTTATCAAAGACTGCCAGCAGCACAAGCGTTCTGCGCAACGCGAGCTGTATGAGCTATTTGCAGACGACCTCATGAATCTAGCCATGCGTTATGCGCGGGATAAGTCAATGGCCCGAGACTTGGTACACGATACCTTCTTGAAGGTATTTGAATCGATACCCAGCTTTAAACTAAACAAGGGGTCTTTTAAAGGCTGGATGAGCAGAATACTAATTAATAAGGCGGTTGAAAGCTACCGGCGCAACCGCCGCATGATATATGCCGAAACACCGGGCTTGATGCGTGAACTCAGCACCGAAAATTTGGCTATTGATAAACTGGAAGCAGAAGATATTTTGCAGCTGTTGCAACAGTTGCCGGTAGGCTCCAGAATGATTTTCAATATGTACGTGATCGAAGGTTTTCGACACGATGAAATTGCTAAGGTTATGGGTATTAGTTCGAGTACTTCCAGGTCTCAGTTAACCCGAGCCAAGCAAATACTAAGGGAAAAAATAAGGACTCAGTTTTTGTTTGATCGCCGTAGGGATATCCTGCGGCAACGATCATAGTTTTTGGGTAGGTAAAAAAGTGATGATGGATAATCATTTTAAACAAAAATTGGATCAGCACCACGTGGAGTGGGATAAGGAAGGCCTCTGGGAGGAGTTGGAGCCGCAGTTGCCCCAACCTAAATCTCCTTGGCGATCGTATTGGTGGATTCTTTTGCCACTACTGTTTATCCCAACCTGCTGGGGCGAGTTTAGCCAATCAGCAAATACTACTGCTTCTACCGAAGAGACTAGCGAAGAGGTACTGCATTCGATTTCAGTGGAAGACCAAGACCAGATGGTCACTCAGACTGTACAATTAGCTGATTCACCAGAAAGCAGAAAACAAGATGAAGTAAGTATAGCATCAGGATCAATAACCACTGCTTCGTCCACGATGGTTACGAATGAGGCTTTGGATATAGAAACGCCAAACTCAATTGACGCTGTTCCGAATTCGGCAAGAGCAAATGCTGTACAAGTTCCTACGCAAATCCTTACCACTAAATCAAATACACCAGCAAAAGCAGCAAATATCGCCACGACTTCTTGGACTCATCTGAGACCCCAACGAGAAGCACTTGTGGTGGAGTTTATTGAAAACGCGCCCTTTACAACGGTGGTCTCGCAAAATGAAACGGACCCCACAACACCAGATGTAATTCTTCCGTTACCCAGTCTCCATCAACCGGTCGATCCACCGGTTAAAGGCATGTTCATAAATGCACATGCCGGAGCGGGTACTTTGTCGCGACAAATCAATACCAATCCACTTGACCCGGTTGCTTTTGAGCAACTGACGCGCGACAAAGACCGAGAAACACCGGAGCTAGCCCTGAACGTAAACCTTGAAGTCGGTTTTCGGCATCGTTCAGGCTTGAGCATTCGGACTGGATTGGGATATCAGCAACTTCACGAAACCTTCATCTTTGATGAGGTGATTCGTACAGATATGGTGGTCACGTCATTCGATCGTGCACGCTACTTCGTTAAGCCCAGTGGAGATACTTTATTTCTTAGCGGACCAGGCTTAGCCACTGAGGTCGAAGCGAGGCGAATTAAGCACGCTAATCGAATGACGTACTACCAAATTCCTTTGTATCTCGGATATAATATCCCCAAGAATCGATTCGATTTTGAACTGGCAGCTGGAGTCAACTACCTGCTGACGCATCAATACAGCGGCCGGACCAGCGAAGGAGAATTGTTTGACATTGTTAATGACCCCACCTTCACACTGAAAAGTCACTGGGGGTATGGCATGCGACTAGGGGTGAACTACGAACTATTCGGTTCGACGCATCTTTACTTGGCAGCTCAATACACCAAGAGTCCAGAATTTATAAGAGGGGAAGCAAGCCAAAGCTATCAAAGCTTTGGCCTGCAATTTGGCGTGCAACAGCGTCTGCGTTAGCGACGAATCTGTGCACCAAGTTTAGTTTCGCAGAGGTTGATGATTTGGTTCATCACCTTATCGATCTCTTTTACTTTAAGCGTCCGTGTCACGTCTTCGAAGATGAAGCTTACAGCGTAGGATTTCTTACCTGCGCCCAGCTGGTCATCATTCACATACACATCAAAGAGGTTGGACTCTCGTAGCAGTTTCTTAGCGGTCTTTCCGGCTATAGCAGCGATGTCGCTAAACTTAACGGTATTATCTACTACCAGTGCCAAGTCGCGACGCATACTTGGGTACTTATTCAGTGCATTGAACTGAACACGCTTTTTAGGCAGTGCCTTGAAAGTGTTGTCCCAGTTGAAGTCGGCGTAGAATACCTCTCCACGCAGGTCCATTTCCTTTAGGACATTGCTCTGAATGCGCCCGAAACGAACCAATTCACGTGGGCCACGGAAGTAGCGAGTACCGTAAGCTAGTACGGGATCACCGCTGATAGCTTCTTCCTGATACCCTTGTACACCAAGGCGACTCATGATATTATTTACGTAGGCCTTGAGGCTGTAGAAACTTACCAAAGCTTGATCGTCAGCTAGCCAGCTTTCGCCCTGGCGGCGACCCGTTAGGAAAAGGGTTAAACGATTGATTTCATCGTAACCTTCTTCTGCTTTGCGGTAGCTACGACCGAACTCAAAGAGTTTCAAGTCGCTTTCCTGGCGGTTCTGGTTGCGCAGGATAGCCTCTAGGCCGCTGTACAGCATATCTGGGCGCATAATATCCAGATGCACGTTGGAGGTGTTGTTCACATATACCAACTCTTCATCTGGTACCAAGCTACTCTCACCCTTGTAGTAGCGTGACTCTGACAAGCTCAATGCCATCATTTCGTTGAAGCCTTGAGCCGCTAGCATATCGCTAATCAAGTTGCGAACCAGAGTCGGGCTAGGATGCGGAGCAATAGCCATGCTGGTTGTCACCTGACTAGGAATAGGTACGTTGTTGAAGCCATAGATGCGAAGAATCTCTTCGATCATATCCACCTCACGCAGTACATCTGCTTTATTGGTTGGCACCTCAACCTTAAATTGGCTGTCATCCTGACTCAGGATATTCATGCCCATAGCCTCCAGGATAGCATGTACGCTCTCTGGTTCGATAGTCACACCAATTAGATCATTGATACGCTGGTAGCGAACATCGATCTGAGCAGGCTGCTTAACTTCTGGATAGATATCAACAATCTCCGAAGCGATAACACCGCCAGCGAGCTCTTGCATCAGCATTGCTGCTCGCTTAAGGGCATATACCGTAATGTTAGGATCACTTCCTTTTTCGAACACCTTCGCGGCATCAGTACGCAGGTTATGGCGCATGCTGGTACGACGGATCCACTCCGCATCGAAGTGCGCAGACTCGAGGAAGATGCTGGTCGTACCATCTTTTACACCAGACTTAATACCACCGAATACACCGCCAATACACATGCCGTTTTCCTCACCATCACAGATCATGAGATCTTCTTCGTGAAGCTCACGCTCGATTTCGTCCAGCGAAAGGAATTTGGTTTTGGCAGGGAGGGTTTCAACGATGATCTTGCCACCCTTGATCTCATCTAGATCAAATGCGTGTAGCGGCTGTCCCAACTCATGCAAGACGAAGTTGGTGATATCTACTACGTTATTGATTGGGCGAACACCGATAGCATTCAGACGAGCCTTAAGCCAATCTGGTGATTCGCTGATAGTTAGGTTGGTAATCGTTACACCTGAGTAACGAGGGCAAGCTTCTGTATTACGTACTTCAACGGGGATAGCCATATCGGTTTGATCCACTTTGAAGCCCTCCACAGATGGAGCCGATACATCATCCGTATAACCGTGGTTGATGCGCAGTGCTGCTGCCAGGTCATAAGCTACACCAAGGTGGTTGGTAGCGTCTGAACGGTTAGGCGTCAGGCCGATTTCGTAAACGTAGTCGGTCTCTACCCCATAGTAGTCACGAGCAGCAGTTCCTACCTGGGCTTCCCCAGGCAAAACAATGATGCCGTCATGGTCATGGCCAAGGCCGATTTCGTCCTCAGCACAAATCATGCCTTCAGAAACCTCACCACGAATTTTTCCTTTCTTGATTTTGAAGGGGTCTCCCTCAGTAGGGAAGAGCTCTGTGCCAACAGTAGCTACTACCACTTTCTGGCCGGCAGCTACGTTGGGTGCACCACATACAATAGACAGCAGCTCTTCGCCACCTACGTCTACCTTAGTTACTGACAAGCGGTCAGCATTGGGGTGCTTGCCACACTCTTTTACTTCACCAATCACCAGGCCTTTAAGACCTCCGGGGATGGTTTCAACTTCGTCCATTCCTTCTACCTCCAAGCCAGTACTGGTGAGAATATCACCGATGGCTTCGGGGCTCATGTCCTTCGTGTCGATATACTGGCGGAGCCAGCTGAGAGATACCTTCATTCGTCGGTTATGTCTTTGCTATTAGAAAACACAATTCGGCACATGACCGCAAAGTTCCGTCAGGCCGCGAATTTAGGGGGCAAAGATAGAAAAATGGGCCGTAGATATGCAGGAGCAAGCAATAAATGCCATTACGAATTCCTATGTGTGAGCCAATTGTATTGGAGGAGTAATAAAGACCTGTGTCTCAAATGAAAGAGGGGAGTTGGCCATTGCCAATCTCCCCTTACTACAACCATATCTTTTTTCGGTAGCGAATTGAAATGCTTGTTCTTATTCCATTAGAAGGATATTCGGTAGCTTAAATTGGGTATCATCAGCCCTTCACGCAGTTCTTCTACCTGTCCTGTTACCAGGTTGTAGCGGTGTCCTTGGAATTCTTCAAAGTTGTTGGCATTCAGAATTTTCAGCGCAATTTTCTGCGTAGTCCGAGGCTTATTCCACTGGTAGCTGATTGTAGCATGCAGCAACGCTGATGCACTGGTCTGTTCTGTGAATGGCGTACTTTCATCATAGACCACATCTTGTTCTTGGAGGGAAGCCGCTTGATCTATCCTGGAGAAGCGATCACCGCCCTGCAAAGCGATACGCATGTTAATTCCCAGCGTGTTTTCTTGCTTTTTGCCCATCTTAATCTCTTTTCCTGCCAGGAAGTTGAATAGGAAATTTCGGTTGTAGCGGGTGTTCCACCAGTCGGTATCCACGCCTCGGTACCGAGAATCAAAAATGGATCCAGAGAGCAGGAAGTAAAAGCCATTCTGCATATACTGTTCTAAGGTGAGATCCAGGCCGTAGTTTTCACCTTCGCCAGTATTGAGGTAATGATCGGTGATAAACCAATCGTTTTGGAGGTTGATCAAGGCCTCGGTGCCTCCACCTGCAATCATCGGAACGTCAAATAAACGTTGGTAGTAAGGCTCGATTTTGAGGTGTAAGTTATCACTCAAATCCAGGTCATAAGCCAGGACGAAATGATGCGCCTTGGTGAAGTCCAGATCTAAATTGGCATTGGGGTTGCTGGCATTAAGGGTGTTCGCGAAATAGATCGGTAGTTCCTCTATTCGGCTATGGAGACCGTAGCCCAAGCTCAGCTCTTGTCCAGCAGATAGGCGGTAGCTAACGCCCAGACGTGGCTCCACTACGGATTGGTTGTTTAGGGTAAATAGCTGTGCACTTAGCCCCAGATTCAACTTCCAATTTCGAACGGAGATAGACGAATTTGTAAAAGCAGATACCAGGCTGGCGAAGCCATCTTCTGCTACAACCTCCTGTAAATTTCCAGGTGATTCAGCATCGCGGATCGTTAGGTCATAGCCCAATCCTCGCCAGGTAATGCCAGTTCGGTTGACGTGATTCTGTCCGTAACGTCTATTGAAGTAGGATTTTAATGTGAGGTTGTACCTACGATCATCAATGGCGTTTTGCGGTAGCAGATCTTTCTTCGCATTTAACCGTTGCGTAAATAAATCTACACCACTGGTCGAGTAAGCCAAAGTAGTATGTAGGTAGCCAGCACCCTTGAAAAAGTACTGATGATTGATACCAGTAGCACCCATATACTGTTTGACAGTTTGATCCTCGATGTCCTGATAATACTGTCTGTTTTCAGGATTGACTTCCGGTGTAGCGCCAGAACGATCTAATAAACCGATGCCCCAAAGGGAAAAGGTGCCCGCATTCTCTGATGGCAGTTTTAGTTTAAAAGACAGGTCCTGATAGTTGGTGCCGGAAGCATCCTCAGGTAGGAGTGGTGCCACGAGCCCAAGTGTAGAGTAGCGATAGTTGAAGAGGTAAGAGGCTTCACGCTTTGCTGACAGTGGCCCTTCCGAAGCAAAGTCGATTCCAATTACACCAATCTCCGCCGAATGTTCGTGTCCATTGCTGTTGCCACTACGCATACGAATATCGAATACACCGGAGAGCGCATTGTTGTATTCCGCAGGGAAAGCACCGGTGAAGAAATCGGAATTGGCCATCAGGTTACTGCTTAGGGCGGTAAGGCCACCACCACCCAAGGCACCAAGGTTGGCAAAGTGATTGGGGTTGGGTATTTCTACTCCTTCGATTTTCCATTGCAAAAACTTTGGGGCATTACCCCGAACGATAATGGCATTGTTACTCACATTACTAGCTACTCCGGGAAAGGAGGCTGCCAATCGGGCTGGATCATCAAAACCACCGGCATATCGGCTGGCTTCTTCTACGCTTAACATACGGGCGCTTACGGTAGCCATGCTATTGAGCGGGCGCTGTTTGCGAATTCCAGGCCGCACCACCACCGTTTCCAATTGAGTAGTAGCCAATCGAAGGCCAATGTCTAGCTGAACAGCTTTGGCGCTAGTAACAAGTACCTCTGGTACGAGGAGTGTTTCGTAGCCGATGTAGGAGACTTCCAGTGTGAATCTTCCCAAGGGAACATCCTCTAGTAAAAAGGCACCGTCGATATCTGCCGTTGTACCGATGAGCGGATCGGTGCCTTGAATACTAATGGTGGCAAATGCCAAGGGTTCTTGGGTGAGTTCGTCGATGATGTTGCCACTGATTTTTTGTCGGGAGTCCTGTGCGTTCAGACTTGTGAAGAGCAGGCCAAGTAGGAGCACAGGGAAAATGGATTTGACCATAGTTCAATTTGATTTATAATGGTCAAAAGTAGCGGCAGGGTAGGGCCCAATTGTTCGCTTTTATAGATCGGAACGCCTTATTCCTTAGATGTGCGAGTTCGTTTGAACTCCGATGGAGTGCTTCCAGTGATTTTTTTGAAGACCGTATTGAAAGCCGTTTTGGAGTTGAATCCAGCCTCAAAACCAATACCTACAATAGAGAGGTGACTGTGTTTTTCGCTCACAAGAAGTTCTTTGGCAAGTTCCACCCGATAGGTATTTACAAATTGGAAGAAGTTTTCTTCGAAACCCTCATTGAGTAGATAGGACAGTTGGTGTGGAGTGAGCTCCATCATCGCAGAGAGTTGCTTCAAATTGAGCGTTTGTTCCAGATAAGGTTGCTGCGCATCCATGAGGCCTCTCAGTTTAGCTTTTAGAGCGGGCAGATCTGAGTCGGGGAGGAGGCTTTGCTTTTTGATCTCGGGTTGCTCTTCTTCCTCACTAATTTGTTGGATCTCTTCAGTGCTGACCAAGAAAATGCGCTCTTGTCGGATAGCATTATAAGCGACGAAGTAAATGACTCCCACCATAGTGAGATTGGCCACAATATTCAATTGTTGACTTTGTACAATGGCATTGTACAGACCTATGAAGATACACAGCAAGAATAGGGCGATGATAATCTGCTTGATCCACTTCAGGTCAATGTCTTCCTTAGCAGAAGTAAAAAGCTCGATTCGCTTCTCGTGGGCTTTCAACAAGAGATAGGAGCTTACGGTATAGTACAGCGCCATGCCCAAAATGAGTATCGTAAAGAAGTAATTAGGTAGGAAGTCTGGAGCCGATAGCTTCTCAATGATTAATCCCGTAGTGTAAAGTACTGGGAGTACCAGGTGCTTGATATCCCGAACGCCAAGCATGTGGAAAGGACGGGTGAAGTAGATGATGGAATAGTAGAATAGTATCGCCGTCATAAACTGCGCCGACTTGAGGCCTAGTAGCGGCCAGCCGCTCAAGGTTGGCATCCCCGTCATCGCAATAATTTCCTCAATCCAAAAAGAGGCCCAGAGGAGCATAAAAAGCCCAAAGGAGGCATTGGCCCGGCCATTTACTTTTCGGGGATTGGTGATCAGCAGGAACGCAAGTAAGACTAATGACCCGAAGATCAGTAGACTGACTAGTGCATTCAAGCTACTTAGGTTCATAGCGGTGGTTACTAAGTTGATCAAATCCCTGGACTAACGACCATGGTTCGTTTCAGGCGATGTCTCCTACAAAAGTAGACTACAATTATGAGAAGGGAAACATTCCGCTAGTAGTCCTTGGACAAAATATTTAGCTACCTTACTCGAAGCTATTATGCCACCTCATATGCACGTACTCATAGTAGAAGATGAAGCCTCTGTTGCCCAGCGCGTCGAACGACTCTTGCGGCAAGTAGTAGATCAGCCTGATCTAAAAGTGGCGCGGCAGACTACTTTAGCCGGAGGGCTACATCATGTGAAAACCTATCCGATTGATCTCCTGCTACTAGACCTCAATCTCAATGGAGAGGATGGTTTTGGAATCTTACGAACACTGGTGAGTTACGCATTTCACACGATTATCATTTCGGCGAATACCCATCAGGCCATTGAGGCTTTCGAGTACGGAGTATTGGATTTTATTCCCAAACCGTTCACGGTCGAGCGTCTGCAAAAGGCCATGGACCGTTACGATATAGCCACTCAAGCTGAGAATCCAGCCCAGTACCTAACAGTGCGTCGTAAAGGTGTAGTGGAGATTGTGGAAATCGATCAGCTTGACTATATCAAAGGAGCTGGTAACTACAGTGAACTCTACATGACAAGCGGCGACAAGTATCTACACGATAAGCCCTTGCAGCGTTTAGAAACACTCCTGCCATCGACTTTTCATCGCATTCATCGCTCTTATATCTGCAATTGGTCAAAGGTGAGTCGTGTCCATAAGCATGGCGCAGGTAAGTACGAAGTAGAGCTGCAATCAGGAGCATTATTGCCGTTGAGCAGGAATCAGTATCGTGTTTTGCTGGGAGGAGAATAAGAGGTTGGTCCCTTTCCTGTGCAGTTCAAAAGCTATAGGTGCAGTTAATCCTTTATTGGGTGCATTTTGCGTGTACTTGCCTCATATTGCTGGTAAATCACCGACAATATGAAAAGAAGAGCACTCCTGCGGGCCGGTGCCAGTAGCTTGATGGCTATGGCTGCTGCGCCACTCCTTTCCCGTTCTACGCCCTCACTAGCAATTGATGATTGTTGCCCACCTGAGGGCTTGATTCGACTCTGCTGTAATGAGAATCCTTACGGGCCTTCTCCTATGGCACGGCAGGCTATTCAAGAAGCATCAATTCTTGGCAACCGATATCCACAAGCTCCTATCCAAGTTTTAAAGGAGGCCATTGCGGAAGCGAATGGTGTCTCTACGGAGCAAGTACTTATTGCTCCGGGCTCCGTGTCTATTCTTCGGCTGGTAGCCTGGTGGCTGGCGCGTAGAGAGAAAGCGGTGCTTTCTGCGGAAGTAACCTTCCCTTGGTTGCTCCGATTCGCCCAAAAACTAGGCTGCGGTTGGTTAACAGCGCCGATGACGGAGGATCTGCATTTTGACTTAGGAGCCATTGAAAACGGACTGGATAAAGAGGTTGGATTGGTTTACCTGTGCAATCCCAATAATCCGACAGGCACGAGCTTGCCGCTACAGGATATTCACCAGTTTTGCCGTAAGGTGAGTCCGGATTATCCGATTTTCCTGGATGAGGCTTACGTAGAGTATTTGCCTGACTATCCGCAGCATAATTCCGCTGCCTTATTAGCGGATTATCCTAACGTAATGATCTCTCGCACTTTCTCTAAGATCTACGGTATGGCGGGCATGCGTGTCGGCTACCTCCTGGCGTCGGCATCTGTGGTTGAAGAATTGGAACAACTGGATATTGGTTACCGTATTGGGGTATCCAATATTAGTGCATCAGCTGCCTTAGCGAGCCTGGCGGATAAAGACTTTGTGGCCACCAGTTTGGCGAAGAATCTGGAAAGCCGAGCGATCGTACAGAAACAACTCCGTCAGTGGGATATTCCGCAGTACGCATCCACAGCTAATTTTATTTACGCGGATATGAGCCGCTATTCAATTGAGCCCCTGCGGGCTGAACTCAAAAAGCAAGAAATAAGCCTCAATCCTGCTGAGCGAGATGGCCAGGTGTTTGCACGGATCAGTTTGAGCTCGCCCAATGATATGTACGCTTTCGCTAAACGAATGGATCAATTTTTCACCAACCATAAATAGAGATGAAATCACCTTTCTTTGTATCCCTTTTTCTGTTGTTATCCATTGGCCTGAGTGCCCAAACTGACGATCTACAAGCTATTGAAGCTGTGCTAACTGATTATATGATCGGTGGGCAGCAGCGTGATGGCGATCGCATAGCTGGAGCTTTTCACGAACAGGCCATGATGAAATACCTACGCAACGGTGAATATGCCGAGGTCAACGCCAAAGAGTTTTTCGGCGGCGCTAAACCTGGTGCTCCGTTAGAACGGACCAATGAAATTGTCATGATTGATGTGTCCGGCTACGCTGCCATGGCAAAGATTAGACTCACCTATGCCGATAAGGAGTTTATCGACTATATGACCCTAATGAAGGTAGATGGTGAGTGGACGATTGTGAATAAGGTGCCTTATTTAAAGCGTTTTGATTAGTATTGTGAAGTAATTATCACCCGGAGTTGCCTGCAACAACTCCGGGCTTTAGCCTATCAATATGAGCCTTGAACAGTCCTTTCTTTTGATAATTGGAATGCTGATGACCGCAGGTATGTTTTACCTGTTGTTGTATTTCGGTTTTCGTAGGAGCAGTGGACTATTGTTCATTAGCTTGTTTTGTTTTTGCCAGGCGGCAAAGGCTTTTTTTCGAACGGATGGTGCCCTAGCCATGAATCTTGCTGGCCTCACCGAGGCTCAGTGTGTTTGGGGTACCCGAATTGTATTCCCATTAGGGAGTTGGGCGTTGCTGGCTTTCATTATTATTTACCTGGAGGTACCTCGACGAAACCAGTGGATGCTGGGCACTGCTGCAGTTATCCTTGCATTACTTTTGACCAAGCTTCCCATCTTACCCTTTGTAATTGCGACGGGTTTGGTCTTGGTTGCTTACACCTTCCCCAAGGAAAAACTGGGGAGTACACTCATTGCTATTGGCTTGGCGATTTTTGGCGTCACCGCGCTGATGGAAATCAACTGGGCTGCTCGGATTAGTTATTACATAGGCATTCTTTCCTTTATCCTTACCCTAACTATCTTCATTGGCTACCAGCTCCGCCTCTATTTGCGGGAGCGCCGGGAAGCTATGTTGCGCTCAGCTACCTTGGAGAACCAACTCCTTAAGCGCAGCCTACAGCCCCACTTTCTATTTAATAGCTTAATGTCTCTACAGGAATGGATTGAAACCAATCCCAAGGAAGCCGCCCATTTTGTTCAGGTGTTGGCGGATGAGTTTCGAGCCCTCTGCAATATGTCTGGTCGAAAGCTTATCCCAATGGAAGAAGAGTTGGCCATGTGCCGGTCCCATTTGGCTATTATGGGCTTTCGCCGGGAAGCGAAGTTTCAATTGCTTGCGGAAGGTATAAAAGGTGATGAGCAGATTCCTCCAGCCATTTTCCATACCCTCATCGAAAACGGACTTACCCACGGCTATGCTGATCGTAAGGAAGGCACTTTCTATCTCCGAAAAAAGCAAGAAAATGGGATGGCGCAGTACGAACTCACGAACGATGGAGATAGTGATAGCTCCTCTGATAAAAAGGCCCACAATGGAACGGGCTTGCGATATGTGGAGGCCCGCTTAGAAGAAGCTTTTGCTGGGCAGTGGGAGCTTTCTGCAGGTCCCTGTGAGGAGGGCTGGCATATCCGGCTTTCTATTCCTGCGAGAACTAATTAGCGCGCTTTGATGCTTACGATAAAAACGACTTTTTCTCGGGCATTTTTACAAACAATACCGCTCTTTTTTGTTTCCTATACGTAGCTAATTATTTCAAGGAAAAGGGTCTTGAAAGACACGACCTGGCGGCTCATGAATTCCGCCTTAAGCTCTTATTTATGCCAATATCATTGTGGGAGAAAATCAAGGAACGCTTTGCTTACAAAGGCTGGCGTAGTATGCTAGTGAGGACCTTCCGTCTGCCGGATGGAAGTGTGCAAGAATATGATGTGGTACAGAATAGCCCTTACGTAGTAGTGGCGGCTTTTACCAAGGATGGTGACGCAATCCTAATTCGACAATTCCGCCCAGGACCGGAGCGAATCTTGAGTAGCTTTTGCGAAGGCTATGTGGATAAAGGGGAAACGCCAGAAGCTGCTGCCGCTCGCGAACTATTGGAAGAGACGGGGTATCGTGCCGGGAATGTGCGCCTCTTACGAACTTTACAGACAGCTTACAGCACCGAAGAGCGGATCTGCCTACTTGCCACCGATTGCGTCTATGAACGCCCACCCCAAGGAGATGCTGACGAATTCATTGAAGTTTTCACCATGCCGATGGATACCTTCATACCATGGGCGTGCACCGATGAGAGTGCCTTCTATTGCTTGGACGCTCTATTGTTGGCCTTGCAGGCAGAGCCTACACTAAAACCCTAACCAAAATCGCATCAGGCTGACCCAAATGATAATCAGCAGTGGGCCAGCTAGTCCAACAATAGTGCCTCCGAATCTAAACTCCTGTTGTTGCAATTTGCCTGTGGCAAAGACAATGGCATTTGGAGGTGTAGAAACCGGCAGGTAAAGCGCGCAGGATGCCGCTAACCCAATTGTAATAGGCAAAATGGCAGGGTGTACACCTGGCCAGAGTAATGCCACAGGAATAAGGATGGTCGCAGCTGCCGTATTACTCATGATATTGGACAGAATCACCGTCAATAGGGCAAAGGCTGGTAATAGTAGTACCGGCCTGAACGACCACTGGGCCATCTGATCAATGAAGTAGGAAGAAATGCCGGTGTCTTGAATAGCTAAGCCCAGAGAAAGTCCTCCTGCTACCAGCATTAAAGTGTCCCAAGGTAGTGCCCGAACATCTTCACCGGTAATGATACTTACCATGGTGAAAACGATAATCGGTAGCCCCGAAACTGCTGCGGGAGGAATGCCATGGATGCGCCCGGTCAGCCAGAGGGTTAGAGTGATGAGCAGCGTGATAATCACAATGCGCTTCCGAATCCGGTTGCCATCAATCAGTTTGATCTCCTCTTGCTGGTTTTCGGTAGTGATAACCAAGCGCTCTGATCGCTCTGGTTTGGCCAGCAGATCCGTGATGTCCAATGGAGCATTTCCTGGGTGGTACTTTCGAAGCAACGCCATCCACATGAGAAGGGTGAGAAGGATAGCAATGGGCACGCCAAAGATCATCCAGTCAAGAAAACCAATATCGTAGGATAGTAAGCCACTATTGTTAATGGCTTCTACCGCAATGGCGTTAGGAGGGCTGCCAATAATGGTACCCATTCCACCGACGGCCGCTGCTGCCGGAATGCCCAACAGGATGGTCTTACCAAATGGGCCTTGATCGCCAGTCCTGGCTAATACCGGGGCTAGGGTAGCTACCATCATGGCCGTCGTGGCGGTATTCGACATGACCATGGAAGCGATGCAGGTGGCCAGCATCACGCTCAAAAGAATTTTGGCAGGTCGCGGTTCAAAACGGGAAGCCAGTATTCGGAAGACGTCTTGATCAACGCCGGTTTTTCGCATGCCTTCTGCGAGGAAGAATCCACCTAGAATTAGCCAAATTACGCTATTGGACCAAGTACTCACGAATTTGTGCACATCAAGTCCTTGACCGCCGGCACTAACGCCTTCCGGTTCTAAGCTCCCTAAGAAAAAGACTAGGAACCCGACTATAAGAATACCGACTGCAAAAGGCGGAATCGCCTCAGTAAACCACAAGCCTACTGAAAAGAATAGCAGGAAAAGCACATAATCCTGTGCTGTAGTGAAATCATCACCACGTAGGAAGTGGGTGAGCAAGAAGGCAGCAATAAGACACAATAGGAAGAAAATCAGGTGACGCTGATATTCCACCATGCGCTGAATTTGGCGCATATGCAAGCTCGAAGCGCGGCGCGAGTCGGCCATGATCGTGACAGTTAACTGAACTAATGACTTGGTCGTAAACGGCTAGGAATAGCAAGTTGTACCAATAATGCGCTACTGTTTGGTTAGTACAGTTAAGCATAGGCGCATCTCTAGAGGCAAATCTAGGACATGCGATAAGCAGCATAAGCAGGAACTGCTATGCTATTGTGGTGACTTTTGTCACCCTCTGCGACTTAGTCTTACTTGGATTTGATGTCCTGTAGGTAGCGTTCTAGTTCGATCTCGTCATAGACCAATACCTCGCGGGCTTTTGATCCTTCTGATGGTCCAACAATGCCCATTGCTTCCAACTGATCCATGATTCGTCCAGCTCGGTTATAGCCAAGCTTTAAGCGGCGCTGAATCATAGAAGTAGAACCATGTTGCTGCGAAACAATTAGGCGCGCTGCTTCTTCGAACATGTCATCCAGGTCCTTATAGGAAAGCGAGGCAGAGCCCTGTAGGTCCTCGTCTCCATGGAATTCCGGTAGGAGGTAAGGCTCTGGGTATCCTTGTTGTACCTGAATAAAGTCGATCACGCGTTCTACTTCTGGCGTGTCTACGAATGCACCCTGAACACGAACCATTTCTCCGCCTACGCTCAAAAGCATATCACCACGACCAATCAACTGGTCGGCACCACCGCCGTCAAGGATCGTACGGGAGTCTACCTTTGCGGTTACTTTATAGGCGATACGAGCTGGGAAGTTGGCTTTAATTACACCCGTGATAATATTCACCGATGGACGCTGTGTGGCAATCACCAGGTGAATTCCAATCGCACGCGCCAACTGCGCCAGACGGCCAATCGGTAATTCCACCTCTTTACCGGCGGTCATGATCAGGTCGGCAAATTCGTCAATAACGAGTACGATGAATGGTAGGAAGCGGTGCCCTTTCTCCGGGTTTAAGCGACGAGCAACAAACTTCTCGTTATACTCTTTGATGTTACGCGCTGATGCTTTCTTAAGCAAATCATAGCGCTGATCCATTTCAATACAAAGCGAGTTAAGGGTATGGATAACTCGGTTGGTCTCTGTAGTGATGGGTTCTTCTTGTCCTGGAAGGAAGCCTAGGAAGTGATGCTCAAGCTTAGAGTAAGGGAAGAGTTCTACCTTCTTAGGGTCGATCAAAACCAGCTTTACCTGTGATGGGTGCTTCTTATAGAGCAGCGACATCAAGATGGCATTGATACCTACCGACTTACCCTGACCAGTAGCACCAGCCACCAGAAGGTGAGGCATCTTCGCCAGATCAGCTACGAATACTTCGTTATTGATGGTCTTACCTAGTGCGATAGGAAGATCCATTTTGGCTAAGCGGAATTTATCGTGGTTCAATACCTCCCGCATAGACACGATCTGTGTCTTCTTATTCGGTACCTCAATACCGATAGTACCTTTTCCGGGAATTGGTGCGATGATACGAATACCCAATGCCGATAGCGATAGGGCAATATCATCTTCCAGGTTCTTAATCTTAGAAATCCGTACACCAGGGGCGGGTACGATTTCGTAAAGCGTAACAGTAGGACCAATCGTCGCCCGAATCTTCGTGATCTCGATCTTGTAATGAAGCAAGGTTTCGATGATCTGATCCTTATTGGCTTCTAGTTCCGCACGATCAATTTCTACCTTTTGGCTGGAATAATCCTCTAGCAATTGCACCGTTGGGTGCTCATAGCTCGAAAGCTCAAGGGTAGGGTCGTAAGGCTCAGAGTGGTTCTTGTTCTCTTCTTGCAGCGCCAGTGGTTGTCCGGTAGGGTTGGTTGGCCCTCCGCTGCCACCAGCACCAGGAGTAGGAGATTCAATTTCCAATTCTGCTTCACCGGCTGATAGGCTGGAAGGTTTGTCTACCTTCCGCTTGTCATTCATCTCAAAAGCAAGCTGACTGCCTGTAGGTTGGAGCGTTTCTGGAATATCGAGCGGCTCCATCGGTTCATCTAAACCAGGAATATTATCCTCGAAAGGAAGGTCGTCCTTAGCGGTAGCTAATTCTCTCTTTTTCTTTGCGGCTAATGCCTGATCCCGCTTTTTCCGGCGAAGGCCGGCACCACTTGTCAGGTCACTAAAGTAGTCTACGACATCCTCGATTAACTTATCGAGCGTGAGTTCGTTGAAATTAGGGTTGGTACGCCATACCACCATTCCGATGATAACGGCAATGATCAGCAGCCAAAGCCCAACTGTGCCGACGAAGTTTTGCAACCAATTGGCAATGCCCTCACCAACAGCACCTCCCCAAGGGAATTGCGCAGTTCCTGCTACAAACTCCAGGAAGACAGCAGAGACAATCATAGCTACAATCGTGTAGTTGATCGTCGGCATTAAGGAAGCAAAGGGCTGGCGGTAGATGCGGTTCATACCAATGCGTCCTAGCAGGTAAACCAGCAGGAAAGAAGGTAAACCAAAACACCAGTAGAAGAAGAAATTGGAAGTGATGGCCCCCAGGCGTCCTAACCAATTGGCCATTTCAATATTGCTTTCCAGTAAGAGCCAACCGGAAAAGTGAAGCACGCGATCTTGATCAATATACCAGGTGAAGAGGTAGGAGAAGAACGCTACAAACAGATAGGCGGCAATGAATAGGCACAAAAGACCAAACAACTTCGGGATTCTCTCATCATTCAGGCCCAATCGCAACGCCAACTGACCTTTCTTTTTCTTTTTCGCCATAGTACGCCTCCTCGGCTTCCAGGATAGGTGAATGGCAAAAATAAGCAATTTTAGGTTTAATAAAATCCATGCAACCTCCTATCCTCGTATGTTGTTTTGAAACGTAAGATTAAAAGCTACCCCAATTATGCATCAGAAGTTTTACTCGCTGTTTACACTCTTGCTTTGTACTCTTTTTTTCACCCCCCTTTTAGCCGGAGATATGCATAAGGGTTCGATCATTGGCATTGTAAAAGATGCTACTACCCAACTGGAGTTGGGCGGCGCAACGGTGGAACTATTAGGAACAGAAGAAGTAACCTACACGAATGAGCTAGGCGTATTCCAGTTCACTGGCCTCGAGGCTGGTATTTATCGTGTGCGGATTAGCTATTTGGCTTATCAGGCGATTACTTTGGAGAACATCAAAGTGGCTGATGATAACTCACAGCCGGTACGAGTAGCCCTCATACCAGAGAATATTAATCTACCAGATGTAGTAGTAAGCGCTAAGGCTACTAATCCCTTCGCTACGATATCGCAGGTGGATTTAAAAACTCGCCCGGTGAGTAATAGTCAACAACTGCTACGGACAATGCCTGGTTTGTTTATCGCACAGCATGCTGGAGGTGGTAAGGCAGAGCAAATATTTCTACGGGGTTTTGATATTGACCACGGTACTGACCTGGCCATTGAGGTAGATGGTATGCCCGTAAATATGGTGAGTCATGCCCATGGGCAGGGTTACGCAGATTTGCACTTTGTTATTCCAGAACTGGTACGTGCCGTAGACTTGCGCAAAGGACCATACAACATTGCAGATGGCAACTTCGCTACGGCTGGAGCTGTGTCCTTTGTTACGACAAATCACCTTTCAGAGAGTTTCTTGACTACAGAAGCTGGTCAGTTTGATACCTATCGATTAGCTAGTGGTTTTAACCTGCTTCCGCGTCAAGGCGAAAATGCGCCGAGTGCTTATGTGGCCGGTGAAGGGCTGTTTACGGATAGATATTTCGTTTCGCCACAACGATTCTTTCGCTTGAACGGGATGCTGAAATATCATAACCCTTTTGATGGTCGCCAAAAGCTCACGCTGACGGTTTCGAGCTTTAATAGTAGTTGGGATGCATCCGGACAAATCCCTCAACGTGCAGTAGATCAAGGATTAATTACTCGCTTCGGGGCTATCGATGATACAGAAGGAGGCGAAACGAGACGGATCAATGTAAATCTGCAGCACCAGTGTATCGTAGATGCGCGGACGCAACTGCAACATCAATTTTACTATAGCAAATACGATTTCGAACTCTACTCCAATTTTACCTTCTTTGCTCGCGACGAAGAGAATGGCGATCAGATTCGACAAAAAGAAGACCGTCACATAGTGGGATACCAGGGACGCCTACTACGGCAGACTAATTTATTAGGTCTTCCACTCAACCTACAGCTGGGTTTACGAGCACGCTTCGACCGGAGTTTAGACAATGAATTGTCCTATACGCGTAATCGCGAAACCACATTAGAGCGAGTGGCTTACGGTGATGTAACAGAACTAAATGCTGCTGTTTTTGGTGGTGCGAACTGGCAACTGAGTTCGCGCCTCCGATTGGAAGGTGGGCTGCGCTATGATCGGTTCCGTTTTCAATATTTGGATCGCCTAAAGACGATTTATGATCCACAGAGTACCGCTGATGGTATTCTTAGTCCGAAACTGAGTTTGTTTTACCAGTTGGCTGGTGGATGGCAGTTGTTTGCTCGGGCCAGCCGTGGATTTCATTCCAATGATGCTCGCCTGATACTAGCACAAGAGGTAGGCAGTAGCCTGCCTGGAGGCACAAGCTTTGATGTTGGATCACTATTTCGGATAGGGAAGAATTTGGTTGGTCAAGTCAATCTTTGGCAGCTTGATTTGGAACAGGAGTTTGTCTACGTGGGAGACGAAGGAGTTATTGAGCCAAGCGGTGCTACTCGCCGACGAGGTGTGGAAGGCTTGTTGCGTTGGCAGTTGGCAGAAAACTTCTTCGCGGATGGTAGTTTCACCTATACGCACGCACGCGCAAAGACTGATGAAGAGGCAGACCGGATTCCCCTTGCGCCAATTTGGACCAGCAGCGGAGGCTTGGTTTATAGCCCGACAGAAGGGTGGCAAGGTGGACTGAGATATCGCTGGTTAGGAGACCGTCCTGCAGATGAAGCATATTCCCTCACGGCAACTGGTTATTTTCTGCTGGACGCTAATTTTGGATATCGCGGTACTCATTTCTATATTGGCTTAATCGCAGAAAACCTGCTGGATGAGGAATGGAACGAGGCGCAGTTTGCTACCGAATCTCGTTTGCAAAATGAAGCGGTGCCAATGAAGGAAATTCACTTTACCCCGGGTACGCCGTTTAACTTGCGGGCTAAGTTTTCCTACTTCTTCTAAGGGTCTTCTGCTGAACGCTAAATTGATGATTCATGAAAGCAGTAGCAGTATTCTGTGGCTCCAGTAGTGGTGCTAGTTCAACATTTGCCCAAGAGGCTTGTCGTTTAGGCCAGCAATTAGCTCGACGAGAAATCACCTTGGTCTATGGCGGAGCCAAAGTTGGTCTGATGGGGGCGGTTGCAGATGGCGCGCTAGATGAAGGCGGGAAGGTTATTGGTGTACTTCCTCATTTCCTACAAGCAAAAGAGTTGGCCCATCCCGGCCTGACGGAGTTGCTATTGGTTGATAGTATGCACGAACGGAAGCAGTTAATGAATGAGCATTGCGAGGGCGTAATTGCGCTTCCTGGTGGTTTTGGCACATTGGAAGAACTATTCGAGATGCTTACCTGGGGGCAGTTAGGTCTGCATCAAAAACCGATCGGTATACTCAATACAGAAGGCTATTATGATGCCCTTATTCGTCTCTTGGACCATATGGTAGAGCAGGGCTTGCTCAGAGTAAGTAACCGACGAATGCTGTTGGTGAGTGATAATATTGAGGATCTGCTACAGCAAATGCTGGACTATAAACCGGCCCTTGTCGGAAAATGGCTGGATGAAAACCAAACATAATCCTGTACTTTAGCGCGTAACCAAAAGCTGGATCTATCATGCTCGCACCAATTCAACTACATCCGAATGGACCTACTTTTTCACGCCTCGTTGCCGGGGTAATGACCTGGGGTGTATGGGGGCATAATCTCTCCGTCAAGGAGATGCAATCCTTGATCGAACATTGCTTGGAAGAAGGGGTCACTACTTTCGATCACGCAGATATTTATGGCCATTATACTACTGAAGCCACTTTTGGCAATGCCTGGGGTGGCCTTTCGGCTGATCGTTCGAAGGTGCAGATGATCAGCAAATGTGGTATCCGTTTGGTTTGTGACGAACGTCCGGACAATCACATCAAGGCCTATGACCTGAGCAAGGATTACATTATCCGCTCCGCTGAACAAAGCCTGAAAAACTTACAGACGGACTATTTGGATTTGCTATTGGTTCATCGTCCAAGTCCTTTGATGCAAGCGGAGGAAGTAGCAGCTGCCTTTGCGGAGCTGAAGTCCAGTGGAAAGGTGCGGCACTTCGGAGTGTCGAATTTTACACCCTCCCAGCTAGATCTTTTGCGTTCAGCTACACCCTTGGTGACTAACCAGGTACAGGCTAGCTTATTACATAATGACCCAGTCTTTGACGGCACCTTTGATCAGGCACTCAAATACGAAATGCGCCCTATGGCTTGGTCGCCATTAGGTGGATTTTTTAGCCGTGATGATGATGCCGCCAGAAGGGTAGCAGATGCCCTTGATGATGTTGGAGAAAAGTACGGTAGTCCAGGTAGTGATGTTATGTTGCTGGCTTGGCTATTGCATCATCCGGCAGGTATTCTGCCCGTATTGGGGACCGCTCGTGAAAGTCGCTTAACGGCAGCAGTCAAGGCTACTCAAATAGAACTTGACGATCAAGATTGGTTTATTCTATTGGAGGCCGCTCGGGGTCATGAAGTAGCATAATACCAGACAAATAAATTTCACCAAGCATCTTTCGCTGTATTGTTTTTTCCTGTAGACTTGTGGCAGTTTTAAATCATGGGCAACTAATCTACTAGCCCGCTTTTTGTCTTTTCTATACCTAACTGATCATGAAAAAGTCAGATAAGAACAAGAAAAACCAATCAGTACTGCCGGCGAACAACACCGAAAATCAGCGCCGGCGCACGAAACTTAAACCACAAACAAAACAGAAGTATAAACCTAAACAGGTCTATTTTCATCAAGAAGATGAAAACGAAGAGATCGATCTGTTTGGTTACTTAGACAGGGAATAAAAAGTGGCCCGGTTTTTCCTTTCACCGGGCCATTACATGCTTCTTTCCTACAAGACTTCGTCTAATAATCCATACGCTTTAGCTTCCTGGGCTGACATCCAATGGTCTCGGTCGCTATCGCTTGTGATTTGTTCGAAGGACTGGCCAGTATGCTCACTGAGTATCTGATAGAGCTCCTTTTGCATGCCCTTTACCAGTTTGTAGGTGATCTCCATATCTGATAATTGGCCTTGCATACCACCACTTGGTTGGTGAATCATGACTCGACTGTGCGGTAAGCCTGATCGCTTTCCCGGTGCCCCTGCTGCCAACAGTACTGCAGCCATGCTAGCTGACATGCTGGTGCAAATTGTGCCGACATCAGGGCCAACGTATTGCATTGTATCATAAATACCCAGACCAGCAGTCACGGAACCACCCGGGCTATTGATATACATTTGAATGTCACGACGCGGGTCGGTGCTATGAAGAAATAGTAGTTGTGCCTGAATGACGTTAGCAACGTAGTCATTGATTGGTACACCGAGAAAAATGATCCGGTCCATCATCAGTCGACTGAAGACATCCAGTTGAGCAATGTTGAGTGATCGTTCTTCTATTACCATTGGCGAGATATTAGCCTGGGCAGGAGTGCTGGTTTGGCTAATGTAGTTGGCCAAATGCATGCTGTTCATGCCCATGTGGCCAACAGCAAAGCGCTGAAATTCTTTTCCGTAGTTCATATGAATTGATTGATAAAGGTTGTTTAGGGACATAGCACGGCTATGACGCAAGGTGCCCTTGCATCCAGTCTAACTTGAGTCCGTATGTTGAAGAAATGACCGCTACCGGATTCGATAAAATGGTGAGCGGCTAAGTGCTAAAGTTGATTAAAGGGTGAGTTTGTCCAGCCATCGCCATAGCCAAAAACGGGTCTTAGGATTAGGTGCTGCGTAGACCCAGACGATCACCTCCTCGAAAGGGATATGAGCGTGTAAACGCGGCACTTGGTCCATCCTTTTTTGAATATCCTGTTCGCTTGGCTTTTTCATTGGTCGAGCTTTAGATTACAGCAAGATAGAGGCATAAATCTGTAGGCGCTGCCCTATACTGAGGCGTTTCCCATCTTCGGTCAGCAATTCTCGCAAGCTTTTTCGTGCTCTACTGAGTCTGGTTTTTACAGCTCCTTCACTGCAGTCTTGAAGCTCAGCAATCTCACGGATGCTAAAGCCACTCCATTCAAACAAGCGCAGTGCTTCGGCTTGTGGTGCAGGAAGTTGTTCAATAGCTTTTAGTAGGAAATGGACATCCAGTGCTGTTTCGGCATCACCAAGGCGGCTTTCTAGTGCCTGCATGCGCTGCTCGTCCAGCTTGCCTTTAAATGGCAGCCGCCGGCGGTGGTTGCGAACTTGATTATTCACCACACCGATCATATAGCTTAGCAGCTTTCTCTTGTCTTGTATTTTCTCCCAGTTGGCCAGGGTAGCCAAAACAGCTTCCTGTACCAGGTCTTCGGCGTCCATGATGCCAAATGCACGGCTACTACAATAGCGAACAAGGCGCTCATGATAAGCTTGATACCATTGCAAGAAGGCCGATTTTGCAGGTGTCTTTACCATTAGATCAGTGTTTCGTAAACCATAATCGCATTATTCGCAAAGTTTAGGAACAGCCCATGAGTACTTCGCATCAATGCGTCTACACTAATAATAGTAACGTATGCCGGGAAAAGGTTACCGAGTGGTAAAGAAAAAAATTAGAAAGGAATATCCTCACCATCATTCATCTTGGATGGTTTGGTGATGATATTGTTGAAAGGACTTTCGAAAGTGTCGCCAGGGAGATCGCCAAAGTCGGGGTCGTCCATGTTGGAGAAACGAGCAAACTCGCCGGTAAATCTCAAGCGTACATCCATTAAGGCACCATGACGGTGCTTGGCTACAATAACGTCGGCCACTCCCTTGAGCGATTGGCCTTCTTCGTCTTCCAGGATTTGGTAGTATTCTGGGCGGTAGATGAACATTACCATATCAGCATCCTGCTCGATCGATCCTGATTCACGAAGGTCACTTAATTGAGGGCGCTTATCACCACCACGGGTTTCTACCGCACGACTCAGCTGGGAGAGTGCAATCACTGGTACGTTGAGCTCCTTAGCAAGCCCTTTCAGTGAACGAGAAATTGCACTTACTTCCTGTTCACGATTACCCGACTTGTTATCGCCACCACCACTCATCAATTGTAGATAATCAATGATGATCATTTGAATGTCATACTGCATTTTGAGGCGTCGGCATTTAGCGCGAAGCTCAAAACTGTTGATGCCAGGGGTGTCGTCGATAAAGATGGGGGCGTCAGCTACTTTTTCAATGGCAGTGTGCAGCTGCTGCCATTCGTATTCCTCCAACTGACCATTTCTCAGCTTGCTACCCGCAATCTCAGCTTCCATGGAAATGATACGCTGGGCCAACTGTAAGCTGGACATCTCCAAACTGAAAACTGCAACTCCCTTATTGAAGTCCAGAGCAGCGTTTTTGGCGATAGATAGGGTAAGGGCTGTTTTACCCATACCTGGTCTGGCTGCCAAAATGATCAAATCTGATTTTTGAAAGCCACTAGTAAGGCGGTCCAAATCAGTAAAGCCGGTAGGCACTCCAGTGAGGCCTTCTTCTACATCCTTCAGCTCCTCAATTTGCTTGAGCAGCTTACTCGCCAAGCTACCCATCTTATCGACGCTCCGGCCCATATTGCGTTCTGCAATCTTGAAGAGGGCATTTTCAGCACCATCCAGCAAGTCAAAGACATCGGTAGTGTCCTCGAATGCATCGTTGATGGTTTTGGTAGAGATGCGAATGAGCTCTCGCTGAATGAACTTCTGCGCTACAATCCGAGCATGATACTCGATGTTGGCTGCTGAAGCTACTTTGTTGGAGAGTTCTGCCAGGTAGGCAGGGCCACCGATGGATTCTAGCTCGCCTGACTTTTTTAGCTCTTCCATCACCGTAAGGAGGTCAATGGGTTGGGAGCGTTCAAAGAGCCGAAGCATCGCCTTGTAGATCAACTGGTGGGCATCCACATAGAAGGCGTCATGTTGCAATACATCCAATACTTCCGTCAAGGCATCCTTTTCGAGAAGGATTGCCCCCAGGATCGCCTCCTCTAGCGGTACTGCTTGAGGAGGAACCTTGCCGAATACGTAGTTAGACAAGTCCTCGCGGCCTTGTTTACCGTCCGTACGTCGACGTCTTGTTGGTTTGTTAGTGGATGAGTCAGCCATCTATTCTTGCGTGTAGTTTACAAAAGTAAAACCTTTTGCGGTAAACTACAGCAGGAATTCCTCACAAGGGACGTTGATAAGTATGTGGATAACTCTTTCTGCCTAGCAGTTCTGCTCATTGCTTACCTCTTGTTGCTGTGCTTTTTTCTGGTCTTTACTTACGATCCATACCAGCATGCCGAGGCTAACTGTAGTAACAAGTATTAATGGAATGTGGAAGATAGAGGTGTTTGGTACTAGTGTCATTCCTAAGGTGCCTAGTGCCATAATTCCACTCCAGATGTCTGCGCGTTGATTAGTCATGATTGAGGTGTTTTTATTTTATAAGTCGCAAGGCCTATCGTTTTCTTACAGTTTTGAAAAAAAATAATCCCGCTTCAAGACCTCTTGAAGCGGGATTATAACGGTTTACTTGACGTTGACTACTTAGTTGCCACCGCCCAGGATAAGTGGCATGCCACCGGAGCCTTCGCCTCCTATTACCACAACCTTACTACCTGGTGCTTTAGCCAGCTCCAGCGTGGCCTCAATACCTTTGTCACGCAGAATGTTGGTACTCAAAGAGGCATTCAGGATTTGGTTCGCTCGTGCTTTGGCTTCCGCCTCAATAATGCGACGTTCCGCTTCCTGGCGTTCTTTAGCTAGGATAAACTCGTACTTCAGGGCCGACTGCTCAGCTTCGAGCTTGTCTTCGATCGCACCACGTACTTTATCCGGTAGTTCAATATCCTTAATTAGGGTCGCTCTCAGTTCGATGTAGTTTTCGATCAGAGATTTTTCGAGGTCCGTCTGGATGAGCGTTTGCACTTCGTCACGCTTGGTGGAGTAGAGCTCTTCCGGGGTGAATTTACCGATGGCTTCCCGGACTGCCGAACGCACCTCGGGGCGTATTAACGTGTTGATGTAGTCTTGTCCGAATTTCTCGTGTAGCCCACCAATTTGATCATAGGCAGGGTTTACACGGACGGTTACATCTACAGCGATGTTCAGACCATTATTCGAAAGGGCATCAATCTTTTCTTCTATCTGCTTTTCCCGTACATCATAGCGGTGCATGGTATTCCATGGTGCTAGAATATGGAATCCTGGTGGATAGATATTCTCTTTGTCAAGGCCGCCGCCAAAACGACGGAAAAGCACACCGCGCTCACCGGCGTCGATGGTTAGGAAAGTGGCACTTGAGAAAATAACCAGGACCATCAGGATGATAAACCCTACCACAGCAGCACTAATAAGTTTGCCCTGGCTGGTTCTATAACGTTGATCACTCATGACTTAGATAACTATTATTTACTTTTTTAGTTATGTATCGTAGGAAAACTAGCTTCCTAATCTAGATTTTTTGATTAGGAAGTACTACACCGTAGTCGCATAGCGAAGATTTCAAGTAGTACTACAATACTTAACAAGGTAACAGTTTATCTCTATAAAGAGGTTTGAATTTTGGACGAGCGCCGCTTTTTGCGGGAGAAACAACGCTTTTTTCCGACCAGCGTACTACTTTTACATCCTTGGCTATTTCATCAAAAAAGTATCGGGTATTCATATGAAACAACTTCTAATTTTCTGTGCTATTGCTACTGCAGTATGGGCGTGTGGTGGCGCTGAGTCTTCATCAGATACTCCTTCATCACAGCCAGCAGCAGCTGCGCCGGCTAAGCCCGACGGTAAAAAAATCTACAAGCAGTATTGCGTCACTTGTCATGGCTTGTATGGTGATATGGGGGCTAGTGGGGCATTTAATCTTACTACTTCGGCCTTGACAATGGAAGAGCGTATCGCTGTTATCACTAAAGGTCGCGGAGCAATGACGCCATTCGAAAACCTACTCGATGCTGATGAAATTGAAGCAGTAGCTGAGTATTCTCTCGAATTGAAAGTAGAATAGGCAATCAGCTTTCTATTTGTAGGTTTTAGCTTTCACGATAGGACCAGACGAACTAGGACACACCAGACCAGCATTTATTGGTATTAAATCATTCTGACTATGGCAGTTTACCAGGTAATTGGTCTGATGTCAGGTTCCTCTCTGGATGGGATTGACCTGGCGTGGTGCACTTTCGCTTTTTCTTCAACCGATCCTCAGCAACTTTTGCGGTGGGAGATGCATAAGGGAGCTACTATTCCCTATGATACGAGTTGGCAAGAGCGTCTTCGCGGGGCTCCAACGCTTAATGGCCGTGAGCTGTGGCTTCTACATACCGAGCTCGGAATGCTCTATGGGAAAGCCATTCAGCAGTTTATTGATGAACACCATATAAAGGCAGATTTTGTGGCCAGCCACGGGCATACCGTATTTCATTTTCCAGATCAGCATACAACGACTCAGATTGGAGATGGGGCTGCAATGGCTGGAGTCTTAGGTTTGCCCGTGATTGACCAGTTTCGCACCCAGGATATGGCACTAGGAGGTCAAGGGGCACCGCTTGCTCCACTAGCGGATCAGTATTTGTTTTCGGACTATTTTGCCTGCCTAAATTTGGGAGGGATCGCGAATATTAGTGTACAAACCCCAGATGACTATATCGCCTTTGATATCACGGGGGCCAACCAGGTATTGGATGCCTTGATGAAGGAAGTCGGTGAAGCTTATGATGAAAATGGGCAAAGGGCTCGTTCCGGTAAAGTTATTCCAGACTTGTTTCAGCAGGCCAATGCGTTGCCATTTTTGAAACAAGCCCCTCCGAAATCATTGGGTAATGATTGGGTGCAAGAACGACTCCTCCCTTTGTTTCAGGATCAACGTTGGTCGTTAGCAGACCGCCTTCATACGCTATGTGTGCACGTCGCCGAAGAAATTGGACGAAGTGTGGAAATGGTGGCAATGCAGCAAAAGTTGAGTCTATCTGATCAACAACGAATTCTTGTAGCTGGTGGTGGTGGGTTTAATAGCTTTTTGTGCGAACAGATTGCACAAGCTGTGCAGCCACTACAGTTAGAAGTCGCTACACCAGAAATCACGGCCTTCAAGGAGGCGGTTTTGATGGGGCTTGCTGGGGCCCTCCGCTGGCAGAAGCAGCCCAATGTTTTACCGTCGGTAACTGGAGCTAGTAGGGCGGTTGTGGGTGGAGCTGTGCATTGGGGATAGGGTAATCCTCGTCTAAAAGAGCTGAATAAGATGACGCAATTTCAAATATCACCACGTGGAGGTATCCCTAGTTATGGACGATACCAGGAACGGGATTTTGCTATTTCCGCTCCCTATTTCTTTATTGAAGAAATCACTGAGCAAACGGCTCGGACAGGTGCTGACAATCATGCGCATGCCCACCCCTATCTGTATCAAATGAGCTGGGTAGCAAGTGGTGCTGGCGATTATGATATTGAAAAGCAGGTCTATCCCTTAGCTGCAGATCATTTCTATTTATTAGCGCCCGGTGCGGTACACGCATGTTCAGGCAAGGAAAACGTAAAGGGGTATTTGATGCACTTCTCACCGGCATTCTTGTCGGCGGTAGTCGCAGACATTCCGAGCTTGTCTGCAAATATTAGCGAGTTGAATTTTCGGATTACCGCTGGGGCAAAAGACCGAGAGGCCATCGAAAACCTCTTCCAATTGCTGCTGGCCGAGTTTGCTAAAAACGGGGCGAATGGCTTGGTAAGGCAGTATGTTAAGCTAATCCTACTCCTGTTCGAACGACAAGTACCGTTGGCCGAAGTATATCATGAGCGGGGCACCTACAATGCCTTGTACAGCCAGTTTCTCTATGCTGTGCAGAAACATGTTTATGAAAACCGGAAGTTGAGCTTCTATACTGATCTTTTGCACACCAGTGCTCGTCAACTCGATCGTGCTTGCCAGGCCGCTCATCAACAAACTGCGGCCCAGATAATCAGAGGCGTATTACTGAGCAAAGCCGAACAGCTATTGAAGTTCAGTAACAAAACTATTGCCGAGATTGCCGAAGAGCTAGGTTTCTCTGAGGTAAGCTATTTCCGTAAGTACATTTATCGCTATTTGGGAGTCTCCGCTAGCGAATACCGAAAAAGACTGCGAGAAAAAAACGACCAGTTTTTGTCGACAAATGACCTTTCGAAGCTGTCGTAAAAGGCGTTCTTTTGTCTAAAAAAAGAATGAAGTATCAACTTGCTCAGTTGAATATAGCTCGCATGCTAGAACCACTTGACCATCCGCTCATGTGGGAGTTCGTTCATTTTCTTGGCCCTATCAATGAGCTGGCCGAACAGCAGGAGGGTTTTGTTTGGCGCCTGAAGGATGAGGAAGGAACTTCAGCAACATCTATCGAGACTCCCTTCGCGGATGATATGATTATCGTCAATATGTCGGTCTGGGAAAGCCCGGAAACGCTTCGGGATTTTGTGTATAAAACTGCTCATAGCTACTTCGTGCGGCAAGGCAAGAAATGGTTTGAAAAGATGGAACGACCACATATGGTATTGTGGTGGGTGCCGGAGGGGCATGAGCCTACTCCAGTCGAAGCAGCCGCCAAGCTGGAAACTTTACAGCAGCAGGGACCAAGTGCTGAAGCCTTCGACTGGAGCAGATTATTTAGCCCAGAAGGAAAACAACTTTAGTGATTTTAGAATTTAATGATCTACTGACTATTCTGCTTTAAAGTATGATTGAGCTAGCTCCCAACTTAACTTTGATCCCCATTCAGGAAAACAACGCGGAACTTGTCCTTCCACTTATGACCAGGTGTTACCCACCGGTTTACGCTCACATGTGGCAAGACGAATCTTCCTGGTATTTAAATAATACTTACCATCGCGAGCAAGTGCTTTGTGATGCTCAACGCCAGGATGCGCCTTATTATCTAGTGAAGTGGAAAGAAGATTATGCCGGTATTCTTTGGTACAAAATGCATGATCAATCTCCGGACTTTCCAGAAGTTCCAGCGTTTAAGCTGCAGCGAATTTACCTCCACCCGGATACACACGGAAATGGTATTGGGCGCGCAATTATGGACTATGTATCAGATAAGGCACGAACGCTGGGGAAAGATCTGATTTGGCTTGAGGCCATGGACACACAGCTTACCGCCCATATGTTTTACAAGAAAATGGGCTATCGACCTACCGGTTTTTATCAACTGGATTTCACGCGTATGTATCCGAATTATCGAGGGATGGTACGAATGTCGAAAATGCTATAAGAGAGGGCTAATACGTGCTGTTATCATTTTTAACGCGCCATCGGGTTGGGTTTAACTTTTTGATAAAAAAAGGCGGTTGCATTAGAGGGTATCTTTAAAGAGCTTGCTTTTATCGCTCCAGAAACCCACTAACATATGCGCGTATTCTCTACCTCTCTATTTCTCGTTTTTCTCTTACTCAGTTGTGTCGATGCTCTCAAAATCCTAGAAGCAGGAGAGTATGATCGGGCATACAAAGTCAGTAAGCGTCAGCTGGACCAACGAATGCGTCGAGATAAGCCTGCGGCCAATGGTACATTGGTTACCCTGCACGATAGCTATCTCGCACTTCAAGATCGTGCCATTCGGCAAATTGGCGATCTACAGGCGGAAGCCCATCCCGGCCGTTGGCTTCGTATCTATCCCCTATATATTGAGCTGTTAGACCGGCACGTGGATGTGCAGCCTTACGCGCATCTGTATCCTGAGTTTCCTTTCCGTTATGATCAACCATCATTGGAGCGGCTAATGGAGCATGTACGATTGGCGGCAGGAGATTACTGTTTCCAAAAAGCAGCTTCTTCTTTTTTGGCTGCTAGAGCCAATCAAAAACTTGCAGCCCGTGAAGCATATGCCTGGCTGCTTCGGGCTCTGGAATACGTTCCGGAGGATGATAGCTACAGAAACCATCTGGCTGAGATGCGCGATCTGGGAACAGTAAGGGTGCTGGTGCAGGCGATTGGTTACCTCAATCCCAATTGGCATTCGCTGGAAGCTTCTTTTGCTTCAGCAAGCTCGGTGCTATATAACGGAGACTGGCTTCAGATTAATTACTTGAATGCAGGTGGTTGGCGTATTGATTACGAAGCCACGCTAGATGTTACCAGCCTTTATGTAAGTATGGATTATGAAGATCGGAGCTCAGAGTGTTTTAGTGCGGAAGTAATCACAGGCTATCGCACCGAAACTAAATCAGAGTGGCAGGATTCTGTATGGGTTAAAGTAGAAGAAGAGGTGCCGATCTACGAAACGGTAACTGCAACGATTACTACAGTAGAGCAATACAAGGAGGCAACAGCTTCGGGGCAAATCCAAATAATTCCGGTTGCTGGGTTGCGGCCAGGAGGTCAATGGGGGGCTAGCGAATATGTAGATTGGTCCAATACTTTTGAGATATGCTCGGGCGATGAACGAGCATTGCCTTCTTCGTGTAGTGGCTCAGATGCTTTCCATCCAAGTGATTGGGATATGGTTCACCAGCTGGCCTGTGCCTTACGTGGTAGCCTTATTAGGCGTATAGGGGGGCATTTCCCGATACTCAATTGAGACGGAAAGAACGTAAAGCATTAAGACTATAAGAGATGGCCGTGTACTGCTAGAATGGGCGCAAAGCTACTTCTCGCATCACCCACAAAAGCTCTTTGCCGATTTCCCTAACGCTCTGATCGTAGCGAACACTTTCGAAAGAGGTACCATCGGCTACTTTGGGGTCTTCAAAAGTAAGTGGTAAGCGCAGCGAAGTGCCTGGTACGAACGGACAGTTCTGGTCGGCATCCGAACAGGTCATCACTGCAGCAAATTGCTGCTTGGGGTTGGCTTCATCGTCGAAGGTCTTAGACCAAGCTGTTGTTCCGGGCACCTGATCGGAAAACTGTACAGCGTACTTAGGGTTGTCAATCGAAGCATCCTCCGTAGTGATTTTGAAGCCTGCACGTTCCAAAGCCACAATTGCCCGAGGTTGGAAGGCCGTGGCCTCCGTTCCGCCAGAGTAGGTAAATACATTTGCCAGGCCGAAGTGCGCCGCCCCCGCTGCTGCCCAGATCTGTGAAATGTGGCTACGTCGGGAGTTGTGGGTACAAATGAAGTTCAAGTGAACCTCTCCCTCTTCTGAGAGTTGTCGACTAATAAAGTCAACTAAGCGTAAGAGAAGCTCCTTGCGCGCTGGTGTGAGAACGTCACTTTGGTTCTTTAGTAGCTCGTTGGCATATTGCCCGAGCTCTGGATAGAGAACAGAAGATTGCATGAGTCAGCTAATGTTTTAGTTGGATGATTGCATTTTGGCAAAATTGCCAAAGCTGTTCTCCTATACTGTATTGCCTAAGAACGGGAAAAAATGAATGTGCCTCAAGAAGAAAGCACATTCATTTCCGTCAAATTACTACATCTAAGTTGGCTAAACTATTAGCCGTTAGCAGCCCGTGCTTTGATTTCATTGAAAGCATCAAAGGCTTTGTTGAGCCGTTGCTCTACTGCGTCCATTCCTAATAGCGCCATTACGGCAAAGATGGATGGCCCTTGCATAGTGCCAGCCACTCCTAAACGCAGTATAGGTAAAACGGCACCGAAGCCTAATTCGTTGGCTTCCATGAATGCTTTTACGCAAGCCTCTACAGCAGCCTCGTCTGGGGCGTCGAGTGCCTTCAGTTGGTCACGAAGGGTTTCGAATAGTGGTTGCTTTTCAGGCTTCCACTTCTTACGTGCATTCTTTTCATCATACTGCTCGATCTCCTGGAAGAAATAACTTCCTTTTTCCCAGAAGTCGCCGTAAAAGATCACGCGCTCCTTCATCAGACCCACAAAAGTTTCCAGGAAGGCGTCATCCTTATCTACTCCCTTGGCCGCAAGCATTGGCTTGATGGTCGCCAAAAGATCGGCATCAGGCGTATTGATGATGTACTGTTGGTTGTACCACTTAGCTTTATCAAAGTCGAAACGAGCACCCGCTTTTCCAATTTTCTCCACTGAGAAAGCTGCGATCAATTCCTCCAATGAGAAAATCTCTTGCTCGGTTCCAGGGTTCCAGCCCAGGAACGCTAAAAAGTTGAGTACAGCACGGGGATCGAAACCAAACTCCCGGAAGCCTGTAAAGGAATCTTCGGGCGTGTCGCCTTTCCAAGCCAAAGGGAAAACGGGAATGCCAAGCTTGGCACCATCACGCTTACTCAATTTACCCTTACCGGTTGGCTTGAGGATTAACGGTAAGTGCGCGAAGGTAGGCATGGTGTCTTCCCAGCCAAAAGCACGATACAGGAGTACGTGATGAGCAGTACTTGGTAGCCACTCCTCACCTCTAATTACATGAGTGATCTCCATGAGGTGATCGTCCACGATGTTGGCCAAATGGTAGGTGGGCATACCATCGGTCTTTAGCAAGATCTTATCGTCAAGCTCGTTGCTTTGGAATTGGACTTCTCCTCGAACGCTATCCTGGATCTTGATGATCTCGTCACTAGGCACTTTGAGGCGGATGGTGTAAGGAGTATCAGCAGCCAAAAGGTCTGCTACCTCTTGTGCTGAAAGCGTTTCGCTATTGCGCATGCTGGCGCGCGTCTGCACACCATAGCGGAAACTATGGTTACCAGCTGCTTTTTCTGCCTCACGGCGAGCATCTAATTCTTCTGGCGTGTCAAACGCATAGTAGGCTTTGTCATTGTCCACAAGATCTTGCGCATGCTTTTGGTACAGCACTTTGCGTTCTGACTGACGATAAGGCCCATAATCGCCGCCATATCCAGGGCCTTCGTCCGGATGAAGACCACACCATTCTAGCGCTTCCTTTATATAGTCTTCGGCACCGGGTACGTAACGCGTTTGATCCGTATCCTCAATACGGAGGATGAATTGACCGCCGGTTTGGCGTGCCAGTAAGTAGTTGTACAAAGCTGTACGAACGCCACCGATATGCAGTGCACCGGTGGGACTAGGAGCAAATCTTACGCGTACTTTAGTCATTGCGAAGAACAGTTTTTTGCGGTTTAGCGATCGTCAAAAATTTATTATTCGACTGTTGCTGGGAACTATCAATTTCGTTCCCCGGTATTGTCAGTAGGACAGGTATTTGTGAACAATTAATACCAAAATGAGTTGATTTAAAAAAAAGTTTCGCATTTAGGCAGCAAAACCAAAGCCTTGTGCGTTTCTACCGAAACTTTAGCCAAGGAAATTTGGTCTCAGGAATCTAAAGGCGATATAAATGATTCTCCCCATCGGCAAATCGCTTTTCTTGCCCTACTAAAAGTCCTGCAAAAGTAGCAATTAAACCGACGCTGAAGCGCTTTGAATTGAACTCTTAGTGTTTAGCGTCAAGCATAAGCGGAAAAACCCGTTTTTCTTCTTATCTCCCTGGTTGGTTAGCACTATTGAATGAAAACTTGAATGCGGTATTGCGCTATGCAGTACCGCTAAGACTGTAGAATAATATCCCTTGAACATTTTAATTTGCGAATCCTTATGTATCTCGTTAAAACCCCGAAGTTCATCCAGGAACTTTTCCCCAACTTCACCTGGAGAATTCCCAGCAGCGAAAAGGTGCTCTACCTTACGTTTGATGACGGCCCTATTCCAGTAGTTACTCCCTGGGTACTGGAACAATTGGCTGCTTACAACGCAAAAGCCACTTTTTTCTGTGTAGGTGATAATATCCAGAAGCACCCTGAAGTATTCGAACAAGTAAAAGCTGCTGGCCATGCGGTTGGTAGCCACACTATGAATCACCAGAACGGGTGGACTACCGACAATATTCCCTACTTCCACAATGTGCGTCATGCTGCGAACTTGACCAAAACTGTGCTATTCCGTCCTCCCTACGGTAAGCTACGTCCGCGTCAGGCTCAGTTTTTGCAGCGTCACTACCGCATCGTTATGTGGGATGTGCTGAGTGGAGATTTTGATCCGAATATTAGTGCTGAGCAGTGCCTGCAGAATGTTACGCGTAATGCTGGACCCGGTTCTATTGTGGTTTTCCACGATAGTGTAAAAGCGGAAGAGAAGTTGCGTGTTACACTACCAAAGGTGCTTGCACATTACAGTGCATTAGGCTACCGTTTTGAGGCGCTCAATGAATATGAAAATATGTTGAGCCCGGAACAACGCAAGAGTGCTTAATAAGAATACCGCTTAGACTGCAGTGGTTGCTGTAGAGCTGAGCCTAGTTTGAAAAAATCAAAGCCCTGAATGTGTACACATTCAGGGCTTTCTGTTTCTTGATTCTGACCTTTGCTAACCTTCCCGCTCCAAGGAGTCGATGAATGCAGTTAGCATCCGGATAGCACTAGGTGTATCTGATTCTGCAATAGCTAAGGCCTTTTGGGCTGCTGCCAATGCTTGCTTATTGTTTCCTAGTTTACGTTCTACAATAGCCAGTGTGTAATAATGGCGGAATGTATCACTATTGTTTTTGATCGCTTCGGTGGCAGCGTACTGAGCCACGGAAAGGGCGTTCTTGTCATTTTCAAAATCATTGGATATGCGTAGGGCAAAATCATTGAGCTTAGAAGCATCCTCGGCAATGATTTCCTTTGCATAAGCGCGGGCAGCTTTAGCATACATCTTACCGTCACGGTGACCCTTTGCGTACCCCATTTCTGATACGTAGCGAAACTCCTCTGCTTTTTCCTGATAGTGTTCCTCCATTTTTTCGCAGGCTTCTTCCAGAAGCTCAGGGCTGCTGTATTCGACAGATTTTTCGGCAGTAGTCTGGCAGGCCGCGTACACCTGACTATAGTAGAGGTCAGAAGAATTCGCCGCAATGATGGCATCCTTACGGTCGGTCATAAGTGTGAAGATGCGGCTATCTGCTTCGGTCGCCGCGAGCATGATAAATTGTAGGTTATCTGGTGTGTTCAGATCACTTTGTGATCGCAAGAAATCATTGGCTACGCGCAAATGTGATTCATCATTGCGAATCAGCGATCGAACGTACTTATACACCAATTCTGGGTCGCGATCACCATCAGCATATTGCTCGGCGTAATCTCCTGTTGGCTCGGAAAGTGCTAGGGCTTTTTCTCCAGTGCGGATGAATTGATCTACAGCCTGTGCTCCTCTGACATTCTGCACCACATCACCTTCAGCGTTGATGTAGTATAGCGTAGGGAAGGCCGCTACAGGATATTTTGATCTGAACTCCGCATTTTCCGGAGCCTCCATGTCAATCTTTAGAGAAATAAAATTGCGGTTATAAAAAGCACCTACTTTTTCATTCGGGAATACCTCCGCAGCCATTCGCTTACAAGGGCCGCACCAGGTAGCGTATGCATCTACAAAGATGAGTTTGTCTTGGCTTTTTGCCTGAGCAAGTGCCTCTTGCCATTCACCTTTGAAGAAGTCAATTCCTTGGGCTGTTGCCAAACTGAAACTCAAGCTCAGTGCCAGGAATAGGAGCAATGTATTTTTCATCTGTTTTAAATTTTTCCGGAGTTGCATAAATAATCGCAACCCGCTCACATGACTTTCCTTAATCCTTCCTGGTGTGGATTTATGATTAAACAAAATCATGCTCGTTTCATTTGTCGGTCGTTTTAATGGAATAGCATATACCTGCCAAATTTGGCCAGGACGCAAACAAAGATAATGCTTGAAATATGGATGAATAGGAGAGGAGGAGCGATTTATTTGTCGCGTTCTTCCAGATAACGTTCAATCAACTGAGCAATTAAGTCTTTCAAAAAGACGCCTTGAGCTTCAGCAATTTGCTTGAGCGCAGCCAATTGTTTTTTATCAAAGGCCAAAGTTAGTCGACGCTTGTCGGCAAGTTTGGTGGTGCCCCGTTTTGGAGCTTCCGCGGTTTGTTGAATGAGCAGATCCAAACCGGCTAGACGTCGCTTAGGCTTAGCTTTTTTCGTTGATTCTTTTGCTTGTGCAGGCTCGTTTTCGAAAGCTTCAGCCAGAAAAGCATCGAGCTGCGAGGCAAATCCTTTGCTGCTCTTCTTTTCGTCATCACGTTTAGCACTTCCGCTAGGAGACTCTTCCGGGAATAGGGATAGCGTCTGCTGGCCTTGCTGTTCATCAGCATCACCAAACAGGCTATCGAGTCCTTCCGTAAAGCGTTTCTTGGCCAAACTATTCGGTTTTCTAATTTGAGCGGCTATTGAATCATGATAGCCTTATCTGTAATATAACGGTATTTTACCGCTTTTCGGTTTCCTGTTCGCGAAAATTCCTTTACCGTTCTGCTGCTTTATTAGAGCGACTAATGATCTCTTGGGCTAAGGAAAGGTAGTCCTTTGCTCCAGGGCTATTCCGATTGTAAGCGAAAATGTCCTTGCGTTGTGCTGGTGCTTCGGCTAAGGCAACATTGTCGCGGATGTAGGTTTCGAAAACCAGCGGGCCGAAGTATTTCTTGATAGTCTCTACTACATCTCGGTTGAGGACCTTACGCGCATCGTACATGGTGGCGATCACACCTCCGATATCTAACCCTTTGTTCAGTCGTAATCGAACCTTCTGGATGACCTGCTTAATCTTGGCTAGTCCCTGTAATGCTAAGAACTCTGTCTGCAACGGAATGAGTACGAAATCGCTGGTAGTAAGCGCATTCAATGTGAGCAGCCCCAAAGAAGGAGGGCAATCGATGAGAATAAAGTCGTAATCCTCCCGGAAAGGGTCAAATATCTCGCGCAGGATGTATTCTCGGCCAGCTTCATTGATCAATTCCATTTCTGCACTAGATAAGTCTAGTGTGGAGATAACCACGTCCAAACCTGGCTTGACCGTATACGGATCAAGCTCGGCCTCGCCGCGGATAGCTTCATAAATGGTGATGGGTTGCCGGGGAATCCCCAGGGATAAGGTTAAGTTGGCCTGAGGGTCGAGATCAACAAGAAGTACTTTCTTGCCTAGCTCTACCATGCCGGCACCGATGTTAATCGTGCTAGTGGTTTTACCTACCCCACCTTTGTGGTTCAATAGCGAAATGATCTTTCCCATGAGTCAGCTTAGTGTCGCAGAAAAATTAGCTTGACAAATTCGACTACTGGATCGTGGATGGAACGGTCCAGCTTAAGTGAATTCACGATCCAATAGTCTTTATAGAAATTGTGAAGTACTTTTTCACGTAGTACTATTAGGTACCGCGCTAAGGTAGTGAATTCAATGGGAATAAGAGGATAAGACCGCAAGGGCTACCTCAATAGGATTTGCTACTGTTTGACTTACTTATGTTTATCGAAAAATTGGGAGGAATTAGATGCGACTCTTGCCACCGTCTACCCCAATTACTTGGCCCGTCATAAAGCCCGCTGCAGGGCTAAGTAAATAAGCTGCTAGTTGTGCGACCTCCTGTGCGGTGCCTACCCGTTGGAGCGGATGACGATCTGCAGAAGCCTTGCGCTTATCTTCATTGGCAAGTAGTTTCTCGGCGAGGGGAGTGTCGGTTAGGCTCGGGGCAATGGCATTGACTCGAATCCTCGGAGCCCATTCCGCTGCTAATGAGCGTGTCAATCCTTCTACTGCGCCTTTTGCCGATGCCACACTTGCGTGAAAGGCCATACCACGTTGTACAGCAACCGTACTAAAGAGTACGACTGCCGCCTGTGAGGATTTCTTGAAACGACGCTCTACTGCTTGCAGACACCGCACCGCACCAATCAAGTTAACTTCCATCTCATGTCGGAACTGGTCTGGTTTTAGGCCGCGAAATGGTTTTAGATTAATGGTGCCAGGGCAGTACGCTAAGCCATCCAGGACGTCAGGTAGTTCATCCGTCGGTAGTTCATCCGTAGTAACATCGACGGCAAAGTGCTGGGCGCCGGGCAAAGCTGCCAGCCCCCGTTCTTCTCGAGACCAGACATAAACATTGTGGCCTTCGGTGAGGAGTTGTTCTACCAGGGCAAGACCTATTCCGGAGCTACCCCCTACTACTAGGATGTTACGATTTGACATAAAAAGAGACTATTTGGTTTTTGGTGGCTTTAGCAAATACCTGCATGCAACAGCAGGGATATTCGGTGGTTCAAATACAATGCGGAAATCTATGGGGATAAGCCATATTTCCTACTCGTAGCTAAACTGTCCGTGGAGCTACTATTCCCTTAGCTAGAATTGCAAGTGTGCTACTTGAGAAGTAAATTGAAAGCCTACCCTTCAAAAAAGCCATAATGATGAAAACTTTGCGCGCTTTACTTATCGTTTTTACCCTCCTCTTCGTGCTTCCAGGACACAGCCAGGATATGAATAATGATGGCCTGGAAGAAATCTTGAATACAATAAGTGATACCATTCAGGGAGGGAATGGAAATTGGCAGTTTGTAGTGAATGGCTTGCCCATATTTTGCATTACAGATCAAGGACATAACCGAATGCGAATCGTGACGCCTATTCAACACATGGACGATGTGACTGCAGAGCAAATGGCGGATTGTATGGAAGCCAACTTTCACACAGCCTTAGATGTGCGTTATGCCGTCTCAGATGATATTCTTTGGGTCGCCTATATCCATCCGCTCCGCGAATTGCAGCCCGATCAAGTGGTAAATGCAATCATTCAGGTTTACAATGCTGCCCTTACTTTTGGCACCAGTTACAGTAGCACTGATCTCACCTTTCCACAGCCGAAACCCAAGACGAAAAGGAGTTAGAGGAATTAATCTTAGTTTTGTTTTTAAACTAAGTAAGAGGTTTTCTTGTTTCTACTGTAACAAGATGTATCTTTATACCCTCTTAACTTCAACGCACGTATGAAAATAGCCATCGCGCAAATCAACGTCCACATTGGAAATTTTAGTGGCAACCTGGCACGTATTCGCTCCGCTGTAGCAGAGGCTAAAGCCCAAGGTGCCGATCTCGTTTTACTACCGGAATTGACTACTGTTGGATATCCTCCACGAGACTTTCTAGAGTTTAGCGACTTCATCGCACAGGCGGATGAAATGGTCGAAGAACTAAAGGCCGATGCAAAAGGTATAGCCATCCTCGTGGGCTCAACTACCGTAAACCCTGTACCAGAAGGAAAGGACCTTTACAATTCTGCATATTTTCTAGCAGACGGTGAGATTAAGGCTATTCAGCATAAGACGCTGTTGCCTACCTATGACATCTTTGATGAGTACCGCTATTTTGAGCCGGCGCATGAGTGGGAGGTGATAGAGTACATGGGTCAGCGGATTGCCCTGACGATTTGTGAGGACCTTTGGAATGTGGGCAATGAGAATCCATTGTACAAGATCTGCCCAATGGATGAAATGATCGATCAGAAGCCAGATCTGATCTTAAACCTGTCGGCTTCTCCCTTTTCATTCGATCATGCGGAGGACCGCGTCCATGTTCTTCGCGCAAATATCGAACAGTACCACATCCCCATTTTCTATACCAATAAGGTAGGTGCACAAACAGAGGTGTTGTTTGATGGTGGTTCACTGGTCATGTCTCCTGATGGCACGGTATACGATGAGCTGCCCTACTTTGAGGAAAGCATTCGCACGTATGATTTGGAGGACGTGAAGAAAGTTACTGATCCAAAAAGGGAGCAGGAACGCGATAAAATGACTTTGATTCATGATGGCTTGATCATGGGCCTTCGTGATTACTTCTATAAGCTCGGTTTTAAGCGAACCATCCTGGGACTGAGTGGTGGTATTGATTCTGCTGTAGTTGCGGTACTTGCAGCCCGAGCACTGGGTCCAGATAATGTGCGCTGCGTGTTGATGCCCTCGCAATTTAGCAGTGACCACTCTGTGAATGACGCGCGCCAACTTGCCCAAAACCTGGGTTCGCAATATGAGATTATTCCTATTGAGGATATCTACAAGGAATACGAGGTGGCTCTTCGGCCCCACTTCTGGGGAACGGAGTTTAATATTGCGGAAGAGAACTTACAGGCCCGTATTCGTGGTATGCTGTTGATGGCCTTCAGTAATAAATTTGGCCCAATTCTGCTCAATACATCTAACAAGAGTGAGATGGCAGTAGGCTATGGAACGCTCTACGGCGATATGTGTGGTGGTTTGAGTGTGATTGGTGATTTGTACAAAACCGAAGTCTTCGAGTTGGCCCGCTTTATGAATAAGGATGGCGAAGTGATTCCAGAGAATATCATCACTAAACCCCCTTCTGCCGAGCTGCGCCCTAATCAGAAAGACAGCGATAGTTTACCAGATTACGACATTTTGGATGAGGTACTGTTTCAGTACATTGAGCAACGCAAAGGGCCAAAGGAGATCATTGCACAGGGCTACGACGAAGCATTGGTTCGTCGAATCTTACGCCTGGTGAATATCAATGAGTTTAAGCGCTATCAAACCGCTCCGGTATTACGCGTGAGTAATAAGGCCTTTGGTATGGGCCGTAGGTTACCGATCGTAGCTAAGTATTTGAACTAATGATCCTTCATTAAAATCATCAGCCATGCATATGTTGGAGTTGCCATTGCCGTACATGAACGAATTGGCTAAGCAGATTGCTTTTATCAGCTCCTTCTTAGGGGGCTTCTCCGTTACCTTGCTGGGAGCATTGATTTTATCAGATAAGGATGGCCGATTGCTACGCGTTTTGACAGTATCCACGGCCACGGCGTCTTTGGCATTTATTGTTTCAGTGGCTGCAATGACACAAATGATCATGGTGACCACTGAAGGTTATCCCTTTCCAGTAGATCAAGGACAATTGTTTTCTTCTAGATTAGTGGGGACGCTAGCCTTATTGGTGGGGATGATGGCTTCAATAGTCACCATCTCGCTATCAGGGTGGGTGCGATCAAAGAAGCTGGGCATTTTTACTACCGTACTTGGGTCTCTTACAATGATAGCTATGTTCCTATTTATGTAGGCAAAAAGCGATGAACTGGCGCACCATTAATTGCGTCTTGCGCCTAGCCTCGATCATCCCCATATGGGCTACTTTCTCCAATACGTTGATGTCAGCTACTGCTGGTAGTGATAGCTGATCGCGGCTAGCTTCGGCAGGTACAGCGGTATCCTCTTCTCCCACAATAAAGAGTACTGGGCAAGCACTTTGCCGTAGTACTTCCGAACGATCTGGCCGTTTGGCCATTGCTTCCAAACCAGCGATGATACCTTCTGCCTGATAACGAGCAGCTCTGTGGATCAGTTTGTCGAGGTCAAAAGGATGGCTAAGGCCATAACTGGAGGCGAAGAGTTTTGGCACCAATTGCTTCACATAAAGCTGGTGACCTTGGCGATTAATGAAATCGATTTGTTTGTGACGGGCACCTTTTTTGTCTTCCGAATCGGCATAAGGATGGGAGTGGAAAAGGCCGAGTCCGCGCAGTCGTTTTGGCGCCATTTCGGCTAGGGCCAGAGCGGTGTATCCACCCATAGAGTGGCCGATGACGATGACCTCATTCAGTTTCTTAGCATCTAGGACAGCAAGCACTGCTTCTGCATAGTATTGGATGCTTGCTGGGCGAACAACTTCAGATTCGCCGAAGCCCGGCAAATCGATCGTGATGACCCGGTAGTTCTCTTCCAGCAAATCGTGCTTAAAATCTTCCCAGATGCGGCTGTCTTCGCAAAAGCCATGCAGGAGGACCACAGGGAATCCCTTCCCTTCCATTTGATAGGCTACTTTGGCATTGCGAAAAGGTAGTGTTTTCATTTTCCTACGTCTAAATTGGGCGTAGATTTTACTTGGCTACGGGTGTGTCAGATAATCTCTGCAAATGTAATGGCTTCCTGCTCGGCGACCAAATTAGCTTGCAATGGTTTGATCCACACTAAACTTGTCTAAAAACTACTTGCAACGCCTAAAATTGTCCTTTTTGTTCTACTCGTCGTTCCATACTCTCCTTGATAGCCCTGCTATAAAGCTCCGTGCGAACCTTGATTAGTCCGAAAATGCCTGATTTTTGACGAATGCGGCAATTATTAGACAAGTTCATTTGCTATCTTTGGCAAACACAACTTACGCATCAGAGGAGAAGTTTATTATGGCAGATTTCGCAAAAATGGCCAAGCAGTTTTCCAGAATTGAACATCTGGAGCATCAGCTTCATTTGCGACAACTGCAGGTGAATCGCTTGCTGACCTTAACCCAAGCGATCAACAACAACTTTTCGGCCGGAGAGCTCTACGAGATGTATCACTCGTTCCTTACGTTTGAGCTTGGTGTGAAGAAGATGGCACTGTTCATCCGTGGGGTGCAATCGGAGCCTTGGCGTTGTGCTGCTCATAATGGATTGAGTGACGAACAATTGGCCTACGATATCAGTGCAGAATTAGGAGACTTCACCGAACTGGTTAATCTGGAGGCGGCAGAGCATTCTTTTCTTTCCGTATTTGAATTAGTAATCCCGGTGCTTCATAAGGAGCAGCCTATCGCATACGTTTTCATCGGCGGGTTTGGTGATGAAGACGATATGTACGAGAAGGTACAGTTCATCACGACCATTACCAATATTGTGGCGGTGGCCATTGAGAATAAGCGCTTGTTTAAACGGCAGCTCGAGCAGGAACGTCTACGTCGAGAAATGGAGCTTGCTGGGGAGATGCAGCGTATGCTCATTCCAGCCAGCCTACCGGTGAAGGACTGCTATGAGATGGCGAGTATTTATAAACCGCATTTTGGTGTCGGTGGAGATTACTACGACTATCTAGAGTTTCCTGATGGAAAACTGGCTTTCTGCATTGGGGATATCTCGGGTAAAGGGGTAGCTGCGGCGCTGCTGATGGCTAACTTTCAGGCCAACTTTAATTCGCTCATCAACAAACGTACGCCACTTAAGGAGTTTATTGTAGACCTCAATACATCGGTGAATCGTATTACCGGAGGCGAACGATTCATTACCTTCTTTGTAGCAGAGTTTGATCGTTACACGAACGTTCTACGTTTTATCAATGCAGGGCATAACCCTCCTATTCTTGCGAGTGCCAACCAGACGATTCTTCTGCGCGAAGGTTGTACTATCTTAGGTTCTTTCCAGGAGCTTCCAGAGATTCAGGTTGGTGAGGTTAGGTTGACTGAGCCGTCCCTGATTCTTACTTACACAGATGGGCTAATCGACGTTCAGAATGCCGAAGGGGAATACTTTGATGATTTGATTTTGCAGCAATTCGTCGAAGCAAATCACAGCCTTTCGGCCGCCGATTTCAACCAAGCGCTGCAAGAAGAGATTAACCGATTTAAAGGAGATAAGGGTTATCCCGATGATTTTACCGTTCTCACCTCCAAGTTTGTTCCAGTAGAAAACCCTTGTTAATGCGCTGTTAAGCGCTAGATGCTGCTGTTGACACGTTAGAAAAAAGCTGATCTTTAAGGTCGTAATCAAGTCTTCTCTATGCAGAATGCCGTCATTCGCTGGGTAGTTATATTGGGAGCTGTTGCCCTAGTGGGTATCATTGGTATTCAGTCCTATTGGGTCATGGCAACCTGGGATTTGAACGAAGAGGAGTTCAATAAGAAGACTAACCTCGCGCTTTTTCAGGTAGCTAAGAAACTGGCATCCATCAACGATGCGGAACTACCATCAAGGGATATCGTCAAGCAACGGACCTCCAACTACTGGATCGTTAATATGGCTGTGGAGATTGATGCAGAACTGCTAGAATATCTCCTTCAAAGTGAGCTAGAAGAGCGATCTATCAATGTAGACTTCGAGTATGCTGTATTTGATTGTCATACAGATGAGATGGTCTACGGAGGCTATTGCAGTTTTACGCCTGAAGGTGAACGAAAAAACCTAGATCTTGGCGATCTTCCCAAGGACCGAGAGTTTACCTACTACTTCGGTGTGAAATTCCCAGGCCGAACCGGCTTCCTGTTTGATAAGATGCAGTTGATCATCTTTCTATCGGTCATACTCCTGGTTACCATTTTGTTCTTTGCGTATGCGATGTGGGTCATTTTGCGACAGAAACGACTTTCTGAAATGCAGAAGGATTTCATCAATAATATGACGCATGAGTTCAAGACGCCCTTGTCTACGATCAAAATTGCTGCCGGAGTGTTTGCTAACGACGAGCGAGTACAGTCAGATAGTCGTCTAGAACGATACGCTAATATCATTTTGGAACAAAATGAGCGTCTGAACCGACAGGTGGAGAAAGTATTACAACTTGCTCGCCTGGAGAAAGGGAACATAGAGCTTAAGAAGGAGAAAGTGGTGTTGCTAGAGGTACTTGAACCCTTGATGGAGAGCACCGGTATGCAGCTAGAGCAACGTGGCGGAGAACTAGTAACGGATTTAGCTGCTGTGCAAGGTGTCACCATTATGGCGGATCGCCTTCACTTGTCTAATATCTTGTATAGCTTGTTGGATAATGCGCTCAAGTATTGTAATGGTAAGCCTGTAATTACGGTGACGACCGAGCGAAAAGACAAGCGCATCATGCTGCGGGTAGCTGACAATGGAATTGGCATTGCCCCTTCGCATCAAGCTCGAATTTTTGATAAATTTTACCGGGTGCCCACCGGAAATGTTCATAATGTGAAAGGCTTTGGCCTTGGCCTATATTACGTGAAGCGAATTTGCCAGGCCCATGATTGGCAAATCAATTTGGAGAGTAAGCCCGGGCAAGGAACAGCCTTCGAAATCTTACTTGGCAAAGCTTCGATCAGTAAGCAAGCTGCAGTACCACCCGCAACTGTTTTACCCAACTAAAACCAACTTAGCACTATGCGTGCACACCTGCTCTACGTTGAAGACGATGAAAGCCTGAGTTTTGTGACTCGCGATCATCTAGAACTACAAGGATATCAAGTAACCCACTGCCCAGATGGCGGTAGCGCTCGAACGGCAATTGAATCCGGGCAGTATGACCTGTGTCTACTGGATGTGATGCTGCCGGAAACGGACGGTTTTACGCTAGCCAAAGAGATTCGTAAAAAGAACACAGAGGTACCTATCCTCTTTCTTACCGCACGATCGCTTAAGGAAGATCGTTTACACGGCCTTCGATTAGGTGCTGATGACTACATTACGAAGCCCTTTAGCATTGAGGAGCTGATCCTGAAGATTGAGGTGTTCTTACGCAGGTCCCGGGCCGTTTCTACGCCAGTTCCTCAAGAGTATACTATTGGTGCCTATGCCTTCAATTATCCTAACCTTGAACTAAAGCACGGTGCTGATGTGCGTCGTCTTACTCAGAAAGAAGCAGATCTACTTCAGTATTTGATTCGACACAAGAATCAGGTCATTAAGCGAGGAGATATCTTGGAAGAAGTATGGGGCGAAAATGATTACTTCCTGGGGCGTAGTTTGGATGTGTTCATCTCACGTTTGCGCAAATATTTGAAAGAAGACGCATCTATCAAAGTTGAGAATGTTCATGGCGTCGGCTTTTGCTTTCATGTGTAGGTTCAGCGGGAACTAATTTGAAGGCGCTGTTTGTTGGGGCACTGTACCAACCCTTCCTTTTATGTCGGCCGTTCCCATTTTTACTTGTCGTCTCTGGGCTACCCAGCGTAGTGGTAGTTCTATGCTTGCAAAAGCACTGGAGCAAACCGGTATAGCCGGACGCCCCGAAGAGTTATTCAATATTCCGCCTGAAGGATCTTTAGCCGAAATGCACGATGTTGATAGCTATGAAGCGCTGCGCGATCGGCTGTGGGAAATTGGATGCTCGTCAAATGGTGTTTTTGCCATAAAGTATCATTACAGCACGCATTACCATACTCGCTTGTTTGAAGAAGTCTGCCGATTGCGGGGCATAAACCCCCAAGGCGTTGAGAAACAGGAGTCAGTATGGGAAGACTTATTCCCGAACAGCAAGCATGTGTATCTGAGCCGCCGAAATAAAGTGCGTCAAGCAGTGTCCTGGTGGAAAGCGATTAAGACGGAGCAGTGGCATGTTCGGCCCGCCGAATCGAGAGTTAAGCCCGGACTCGATTTTTATGAGAGGCACTATGATTTCGCTGCGCTAAGTCATCTCTACCATCAACTAGTGCTCAAGGAATGCGCTACGGAAAGCTACTTTGCGAATCACGGGATTCAACCTCATACGGTAATTTATGAGGATCTCTGCCGAGACTATCAAGGAGAAATCAATAAGATTATGCGCCACTTAGGGTTTGACTATGAGCAAGAGGAATTAGCTCATACTTATTTCACCCGTACTAGTGACGAGTATTCGGAAATTTTGGTGGAACGATTCCGCAAAGAGTTGCAACAAGAATGGTCCCACCAGGATTGGTAAGAGAGATCTGAGGTAGTTTAGTCCTCTACTAATGTTACGTCGCGAAGAATGTACATCAATTGATTGATGTCTGCATCGTTGAGTTCTAGCGTGCCACGGATAGTGATTGCCTCCGTTTGATATTGGATTGGCTCATCTGCATAGACTTCCATTACCGTCTCAGGGCCAGCTCCACCACAGAAAAAGCACATGTTGTACGGGAAGGCAGAAAAGATGAATTCCGTGTGGCTCTTGTAGCCTTCAACAGGAATTACATATCCGCGTACTTCAATTTCTTCACCGTCTAGGGATTCCACCTCATCGCTGAATACAGGGACATCTACCTTGAAACCTAGTAGCTCGTCATATTGCTTGGTGTAGGTAATTCGCGCTAGCTTTTGCCAAACATTCTCTTCGGTAGAATCTTGGCCATAAAGTACACCGACGGCAAATACAGCAATAAAGGCAATGCAGATGGTACGCATAAGGCAACGTTTTGATCTTCTTTTAAATAGAACGCGAAGATAGCAGATTAGACTGTTACCTTGACGTTAAAGTTTAGTGTTAAAAGAGCATCTCCAAAGGAATTCATATCATTTCTTTGGAGATGCACCCACTCAACAACTGAAAAGTGGGAAGTGTTGGCACTATTGTCCGTTAGGACGCGTAACGGTCTTGATTAACGTACCCTTTGGAAGGCGCGTAGTCAATTCCATACCGTTCAAGATGGCCAATTCTTCGTGCCGGTCACTTGGCTGCTGGTACCGTGCAAAAGCCTCCCGCACAGTCATTTCCCGATCAAGGGTTTGGATCTTTAGGCGTTCGGCCTGACGGTTTAGTTTATCAGGATCACTTAGGGAACGGAAACCCGTCATGATGTTCAGCATGCGTCCGCGATAGGAGACGAAGTCCTGTTCGCTGGATACACCAATGAAGTGGTAGATCAACTCTCCATATTGAATGTAGTAGGATACCGTCTTTAACACCTGTTGCGCAGGTTGTCCATTGGCATCCTGGCCTTCCTGTACGAGGTCTGCATATACTTCCAGTGCAGATATTCCATTGACCGTTCTGCGCTGGCTAGCTGTAGTGCGTAGACTATACTTCTCCCCGGCTGCTTGTGCGGCAGCTTCCAGCGAGGCTCCTTGACCAAGCTGTAGAATTACCACTGCTTTACCATCTTCTGGTGCCATTTGCACTTGCTGTGGTGAGTTGGCTGTACGCCAGCCAGAAGGAATCGGATATTGGAACTTAAGCTCAGGATGGTAGAAGTTGTCATTTTCTACAAAACCCTGGCGTGGATCTTCACCATACATCAAGCCATCAATCATACGGAGGTAGGAGTCACGACCGACCTCATAGTTTTGACCTTGGTGACGACGTTGCCACTGGCCCGCCATTTGCCCAACCTTCTGGTTTCTATCAGCAGGGTCGGGGTGAGTAGACATGAAGGTTGGTAGACGACCCTCCGGGCCGCCCGTTAGGCGATCTAGCGTAGCGAAGAAACCGGCCATTTCATGTGCATCGTACCCAACTTGCGAAGAATACTCAACACCCAGCTTGTCAGATTCACTTTCCGCATCACGTCCGTATTTTAACAGCAATAGCTGCATGCCTTGGCTGGCTTCATTTCCGAACTGCGCAAACTCTGGGGAAATGATCATACCAGCGATCAAGCCTACCTGAGCCAAAACCGTACGGCTATATTGACGTGCCGAGTGCCGTGCAGTAACGTGGCCAATCTCATGACCAAGTACCCCGGCAAATTGTGCCTCATTGTTAAAGTGAGCCATAATGCCACGCGTGAAATAAACGTACCCGCCTGGTACTGCAAAGGCGTTTACTACTGGCGAGTCCAATAGCTTGAACTCAAAAGGCAGGTCGGGGCGGTGCGAGATGGCAGCCATCTCCTGGCCTTTAGTATTGAGGAAAGCTTGCAACTCTTCATCTTGATACATGCCGAATTGAGCTACAATAGAAGGATCAGATTGTTTGCCCAATGCCAGTTCCTGTGATTCCGACATCAGCATGAATTGCTTTTTGCCAGAAACGGGGTTAACGGCACAGCCGTCCCAGAAGAAGGAGAGTGCCAGAACAAGCCCGGTAAGAAGTAAACTGCGATAAGGTAGTATGGTGCGTATCATAGTAGGTCTTTATTTATGGTGAAAAACAGCTTGTAATTGTTGGTTGATAGCAGGTAGAACCTCTTCAAAACGCTTTGGGAATAAAAAGAAGAAAGCAATACCCATTGCTTGTAGATCTAATTCTGGAAGTCCTATCCAGCGCTTGAGCGCCTCGTGTGAAAAACCACTCACACTTTCGAGTTGTTCCCAGCCAGCATTGTCCCAATCACCTAGGTCTGCTTCGGGATAAGTGTGTGCGTAGACCCGCGCATATTCGTACCAGGCAGGGTTCAAGAATTGTCGTGGATCCACAAAGCCTCGCAGGATATGTTCCAGGCAAAACATAACTACCCCATCAGGTTCGTAGATCTCCGAAGCATGAAAAGTGGTTTCATACTGAGGAGAGGGGAATGGGTGAGGATATACAATGATGTTCTCAAACTTGGGAAAGAGAAACTGCTCCTTATTGAAGGTCATGGCTACCGGTGCACTAGCAATCATCACCTGCCCATCAAGCGGCATTTTTTCTAAAACCTGCGGCATAAAATTGTGGCCGTGGTTAAATAAGAATACGCGACGACGAAATTCCTGTTGCTCTTCTGCGCTCAATTGGCGATAAAAAGGGAGGCGCTGCTCCAATAGCTGTGCCATTTCACTAGGTAGATCTGGCGGGAAACGTTGCCACCACCACCAATTAATCTGTGGGGCCAGAATAAAACCAGCAACCAGGATCACTAATGCAACGATCATCATAAACGACCAGTTCTCATCGACTTCTATGGTTAGGTATAGACCTAATCCAAGAAGAAGGATGAACGGTATGGCTAAACGAAAAGCAGGCATGTAAAAAAACTTAGTTGAGCCTAAAGTACGGGAAGTGTAGGTTAATTGTTGTACGTCTAGTTAGAAATTCGACCCGTAAAATGGACCTTTCGAGCTTTGGACGTGGAAATCTTGAAGGAGTTACATTTAGATAGGGAATAGGAAGGCTGAAGCGAACGAAGAGAATAAGGGGGCATATTTCTTTTTTTGTCAGCTACTGAGTCTCAATGTCTTCTAGGCCTCCGAAAAATGATTGTTGAAGAATCTGATAAAAAAATGTGCGGTTTCTTGCCTTGTATAGAAATTAGTCATAAATTTGCCACGCCTTTGAAAGTAAGGCGCTTTATATAGGTTGGTGCGGTAGCTCAGTTGGTAGAGCAATGGACTGAAAATCCATGTGTCGGCGGTTCGATTCCGCCCCACACCACATACTTCAAGTACTTATGCTAGTAACTTTCGTACATCATCATTCAGGATTTGCTTCGGCGGCGAATGGTGATCTCGTATGTGCTTAACTACTTGAATAGAAAATTCACAGAAAAGGTCTTCCGTTAGTCGCGGAAGGCCTTTTTTTATTTCCCCCAATTCAAACCAAAATCTCCAAACCATGTCTGATCGTTTAAAAGTAGCTGTGCAAAAATCCGGGCGTTTGCTCGACGATTCCCTCCGCCTACTGAAAGAATGTGGTATCAGCATTGACAACGGCCGTAACCAACTTAAAGCCTCTGCTCGAAATTTTCCGATTGACATCCTCTATCTGCGCAATGGCGATATTCCCCAGTACGTACAAGATGGAGTAGCTGATATCGGTATCATTGGTCAGAACACGATGATAGAAAAAGGGAAGGCCATTAAAGAGGTCCTTCAATTAGGATTTTCTAAGTGCCGTTTGTCTATCGCTACCCCTCGATTCGCAGACTATGATGGGCCACAATGGTTGAACGGTAAGAAGATCGCAACCTCTTATCCTAATTCACTTCGAGGCTACCTGAAAGCTAATGATATCGAGGCAGAGATTCATGAGATTTCTGGTTCCGTAGAGATCGCGCCTAATATCGGTCTGGCGGATGCTATCTGTGACCTGGTAAGTACAGGAAGTACGCTCTTCAAGAACAACCTCGAGGAACAAGAGGTCATGCTCAAGTCGCAGGCCTGCATAGTGAAAAGCGAAAATCTTGCTCCTGGCGCCCAACAAATTTTGGATAAACTGGTTTTCCGTATTGAATCTGTACTGACAGCCCGGAAAAACAAGTACTTGTTGATGAACGCGCCCGATTCGTCGGTTAATGAAATCATCGAGTTACTCCCCGGAATGAAGAGCCCCACTGTGATGCCATTGGCACAAAAAGGATGGAGCTCTATTCACACGGTGATCTCCGAAGATAGCTTCTGGGAAATCATCGATTCCCTGAAGGCTAAAGGTGCGGAAGGTATCCTGATAATCCCCATCCAAAAAATGATCCTGTAAGCATGCAGCTATATATCCAACCCGACCCCGCCAAATGGAATGAAATATTAGCTCGTCCGGCGATGGACTTGCGTCAGCTGGAGGGTCCAGTAGGCGATATCCTACAAGAGGTAGCGAATAGAGGAGACGATGCCCTTTTGGATTTCACGGCTAAGTTTGATGGCGTTAGACTAGCAGAGCTAGCAGTGAGTGCCGAAGAAATTGCACTGGCAGGAGAGCAGATCTCGTCTGAGCTCCGCGAGGCGATTCAGACAGCTAAGTACAATATCGAACAGTTTCACCGTGCTCAGCAAGATACGACCCCAACGGTAGAGACGATGCCCGGAGTGCGTTGCTGGCGCCGGAGCGTTGGTATCGAAAGAGTTGGCCTCTATGTACCAGGCGGTACAGCTCCATTGTTTTCTACGGTATTGATGTTGTCTGTGCCAGCAGTTTTGGCTGGGTGCCGAGAAGTGGTGCTTTGTACGCCACCGCAAAAAGATGGTAGCGTACACCCTGCTATCCTATATGCCGCGAATCTAGCCGGCGTGAAACAGATTTATCGCGTTGGTGGAGCACAAGCGATTGGGGCAATGGCCTATGGTACTGAGACCATTCCATCGACGTACAAGATTTTTGGCCCGGGTAATGCTTATGTGACTGTGGCCAAGCAGTTGGTCAGTAAGCTTGGTGTGGCGATTGATATGCCTGCTGGGCCATCAGAGGTGATGGTAGTGGCGGACGAAAGTGCAGAGCCAGCCTTTGTTGCTGCTGACTTATTGAGTCAAGCAGAGCACGGAGCGGATAGTCAGGTGGTATTAGTATGCTACACAGAAGAGATGGCGAAGCAAGTAATGGCTGCTACTAACGAACAGCTAGAGAAATTGCCTCGACGCGATTTCGCAGCAGCTAGTTTAGCCAACAGTGTGGTGATGGTAGTAGATGCACAAACGGATGCCATGGCAGTCATTAACGCTTATGGCCCAGAGCACCTCATTTTAGCGGTTGATCAACCCGAGCAGTGGGTAGATGGTATTGTGAATGCCGGCTCTGTCTTTATGGGGCATTATACTCCAGAGTCGGTTGGTGATTACGCTAGTGGCACCAATCACACCTTACCAACAAATGGCTTTGCCCGTGCTTATAGCGGTGTATCTCTAGACTCTTTTGTGCGCAAGATTACCTTCCAGCAATTGAGTCAGGAAGGTTTGCAAAATATTGGTCCAACGGTAGAAAAAATGGCTGCTGCCGAATCTTTGGAGGCGCATAAGAATGCTGTTTCTATTCGTTTAGCAAGCCTCAAAAACTAAACCCATGACTACAGCATTCGACTTAACCACATTGGTGCGACCAAATATTGCGGCCTTGAATCCATATTCTTCCGCTAGAGATGAATTCAAAGGTTCCGCTGAAGTCTATCTGGATGCCAATGAGAACCCGTACGAAACAGGCTTGAATCGATACCCTGACCCTTTGGCTGCTGCCGTAAAGAAGGAGCTGGAGCAACTTAAGGGCGTGCCTGCCCAACAGATTATGCTTGGCAATGGTAGCGACGAGGTTATCGATTTGCTTTTCCGCATATTCTGCGAGCCGGGCAAGGATGAAGTCATAACCTTGCCCCCTACCTATGGTATGTACCAGGTAAGTGCAGACATCAATAATGTTGGTGTAAAAAAGGTGCCACTAAAAGCGGGCTTCGTGCCCGATGTGGATGCCATTCTGGCGGAGGCCAATGAACGCACCAAGATTCTCTGGCTTTGTACGCCTAATAACCCAAGTGGAAATGATTTTCCGGCAGACGCGATGGAACGTTTAGTAGGAAGCTTTCCTGGGATTGTGGTGATTGATGAAGCTTATGTTGATTTTGCCAATCGGGCATCCTATACCACATGGCTGGATCGCTTCCCGAATTTGGTGATCATGCAGACCTTTTCTAAAGCTTGGGGCCTGGCTGGGATACGCTTGGGAATGGCTTTCGCTTCAACGGCTATTATTCAGCTGCTCAATGCGGTTAAGCCTCCCTACAATGTGAATCGCTTAACCCAAAAAGCGGCTCTAGAAGCACTACAGGAGAAACAGAAGCAAGCCGAGGAAGTGCAGACGATCTTGGGGCAGCGCGCTTTGATGCAGCAGCACTTAGCAAGCTTAAGCTTCGTAGAGCGTGTCTATCCATCCAGTTCCAATTTTATTCTGGCTAAGGTGGAAGACCCAAAGGCTACTTACAATTATCTCATGGGCAAGGGGATTATCGTTCGCGATCGTTCGCGCCAGTATGCTTGTGAGGGGTGCCTGCGATTTACCGTAGGGACGCCAGAAGAAAATGAACGCTTATTCCGCGCATTGATTGAAATGTAATGGCTGCATTTGCCGACGAAATAGAATAAACCATGCAAAAAGTACTTTTCCTCGATCGCGATGGCACGATCAACCTCGAACCAGAAGATTATCAGGTAGATGCCTTGGAGAAGGTGGCCTTCTATCCAGGCGTGTTCCAATACCTAGGGCGAATTGCTCGTGAGTTGGATTACGAGTTGGTGATGGTGACAAACCAGGATGGCCTGGGTACAGACAGTTTTCCAGAAGAGGGATTCTGGCCAGCGCAAAACCTGATCGTCGATACGCTCAAGGGGGAAGGAATTGAATTTGCGGATATCGTGATCGATCGCACTTTTGCACGGGACAACAAGCCTACCCGTAAGCCGGGCACCGCCTTGCTGCAGAAATACCTGGAAGGTGATTACGACCTGGCCAATAGCTTCGTAGTGGGTGATCGCCTGACTGATATGCAGCTGGCGCAGAATCTCGGTGGAAAAGGTATTTGGATTAATACAGACCCAAATTTGGGGGCCGATGAGCTTGCCCAAGAACAACTAGCGGCCTTAGGTGACACAATTGCCCTGACTACTACTGATTGGGCAGAGATCTATGCTCTACTGAAACTTGGGAGTCGCAAAGCCAGTGTGCATCGCAAAACCAAAGAGACGGACATTCGTATCGAACTTGATTTGGATGGTACAGGTCAAGCGGATATGAAAACGGGTCTGGGTTTCTTCGACCACATGTTGGAACAAATTGCTCGTCACTCTGGAAGTGACTTGACCATCCATGTCGATGGTGACTTGCATATCGATGAGCACCACACCATAGAGGATACGGCTTTAGCGCTAGGCGATGCTTTTGCCAAAGCCTTGGGCAATAAGTTGGGCATAGAACGCTACGGATTCTATCTGCCGATGGATGATGTATTGGCTCAAGTAGCAATCGATTTTGGCGGACGCCCCTGGATCGTCTGGGAGGCCGACTTCAAGCGAGAAAAGATTGGGGATATGCCCACAGAGATGTTCTATCATTTCTTCAAGTCTTTTTCTGATGCTGCTCGTTGCAACCTCAATATTAAAGTGGAAGGAGATAATGAGCATCACAAGATTGAAGCCATATTTAAAGGTTTAGCTCGCGCTATTCGGATGGCTAAAAGCAGAGATGCACGTTCGGCACAATTACCTAGTACCAAAGGAATGCTCTAATCATGATCGCAGTAATCGACTATAACGCGGGTAATGTACGGTCCGTTCTTTATGCCCTAGAGCGTATTGGGGTGGAAGCTGTGCTGACCTCTGACCATGATGAAATTGCCGCCGCAGAAAAGGTGATTTTCCCCGGAGTGGGAGCTGCAGGAACTACCATGCAGTTTCTACGCGAGCAAGGTCTGGACGAGTTGATCAGGTCATTAAAGCAGCCCGTTTTAGGCGTATGCCTGGGTATGCAATTGCTTTGTGAGTATTCGGAAGAAGATGATAACACACCTTGTCTGGGTATCATACCTCAGGCGGTGAAGCGCTTTCTACCGCAAAAAGGGGAAAAGGTACCGCACATGGGGTGGAATACGCTACGCTTAAATGATGATAGTTGGCTCAGCCCAGAACTGGAAGGACAGTACACCTACTTTGTACATAGCTATTACGTAGAGAAAGGCCCTTATACCGTTGCGGAGTCTGATTATGTACATCCCTTCAGTGCGGTGTTGAGAAAGGATAACTTCTTTGCGACGCAGTTTCACCCGGAGAAATCAGGAAGTGTCGGAGAACAAATTTTGAAAGACTTTTTAGCTCAATAAGCTCATGCATATAATTCCCGCTATAGACATTATTGATGGCAAGTGTGTGCGCCTCACGCAAGGTGACTACGCCCAGAAGAAGGTATACAATGAAGATCCCTTGGAGGTAGCGAAAGCCTTCGCTGATGCCGGTGTTACTCGCCTGCACCTGGTCGATTTGGACGGAGCCAAGGCCAAGCATATTGTTAATTACAAGGTGCTGGAGCGCATTGCTACCCGAACGGATCTGCACATCGATTTTGGCGGTGGTCTCAAGCAAGATGAGGATTTGCGTATCGCATTTGAGAGTGGTGCGGCACAAATCACAGGAGGTACCGTTGCGGTCAAGAACCCAGATCGTTTTCTGGCGTGGTTGGAGCGCTTTGGGGCAGAGCGGATTATTCTTGGAGCGGACGTCAAGAATGGTAAGATTGCTGTGAGCGGTTGGCAAGAAGAGAGCCAGGAAGAGCTGCTTCCATTCCTTGAGCGCTATTTAGAGGCAGGTGTGCGCTATGCTATTTGTACAGACGTATCGAAAGATGGCTTGCTGCAAGGTTCGGCACTAGAACTATATGCACAAATTCGGGAACGCTTTCCAGATCTACAGTTGATTGCTAGTGGCGGAGTGACAGAGATGGAAGAGATTGAGCGCCTCCAAGAAATAGGATGCTTTGGTGCTATTATCGGGAAAGCAATTTACGAAGGACGTATTCAGTTACGTGATTTGATGTCTTAAACTACTAATCCTCATGCTTGCGAAGAGAATAATTCCCTGTTTAGATATCAAAGATGGCCGGACAGTCAAAGGCGTAAACTTTGTCCAGTTGCGCGATGCTGGTGACCCCGTTGAGTTAGGTGCACGTTATAGCGAAGAAGGAGCCGACGAGCTCGTGTTCCTCGATATCACGGCCACGCACGAGAAACGCAAAACCCTGGCGGCATTGGCACGAGATATTGCCCGTCACTTACGCATTCCGTTTACACTAGGTGGAGGTATTAAGTCGGTAGAAGATGTAGGGGTGCTGCTGGATGCAGGAGCGGACAAGATTTCTATTAACTCTGCTGCTGTTCGGCGGCCGGAATTGATTTCTGAATTGGCTGGCGGTTTCGGTAGTCAATTTGTGGTAGTGGCGGTTGATGCCAAACAGGTAGAAGGAGAATGGTATGTACACCTAAACGGTGGACGCCTGGCTACAGATATCAAGCTTTTTGATTGGGTAAAAGAAGCAGAAAGCCGCGGGGCAGGGGAAATCCTATTTACCAGTATGAACCATGATGGCACGAAGGCCGGTTTTGCGAATGAGGCAACGGCTAGGGTAGCCGAGTTGGTTCAGATTCCCGTGATCGCTTCTGGCGGAGCAGGGACGATGGAGCATTTTTCAGAAGTATTTACTAGCGGCCAAGCCGATGCGGGCCTAGCCGCCAGTATATTTCACTTCGGAGAAATTCCGATTCCTCAGTTAAAGGAGTACTTGCACAAGCAAGATATTCCCGTGAGGTTGTAGCGCATTAGCTAGCGGCAAGGCCGATCAAGCCAATGAGGAAAATGATACCGTAGATACCAAGCATGATGGCCATGAAAATGCCATAAAACTTGTACATCGATTTTTGGTTCTCAAAGGCATCTACCAGAAAGGCCTGGCTGTCGTCGCGAAGTGCAACTTAGGTCTTGGTGGCGAAATTGTACAGGTAGTAAATCGGAATGGCTGAGACACCGAGTAGCCCCAGGTAAAAGATCATTCCAAGCGCACCAAAACCGGCCATGCCGGACAAGGTCATAATGGTACTGCCGCCAATAAGGACACCGAGAACGGCTAGCCCTAGAAAAACAAAACCAACGATTGCTAGAAATTTAGCCCAACGGGCGGATTCAGAAAGGAAGTCGCGAATGGGTTGGTTGATAATAAGATTGGCTTCAGGTGATGGAGCGTCGTCAAGGATGTTATCCAAGTCCATTTTTTAAATTTTAGGTGAAATAAGTGGTTTCACTGTTACGAAGATTTTACAGTGAACTATTGATCGAATAGATTAAAGGTAACAAGCTATGGTTAATTTTTCCGTTTCAACGGTTGATTTTACAAAGACGGATGGCCTGGTTCCAGTAGTCGTTCAGGATGCAGAAACGAAGTCCGTTCTGATGCTGGGGTACATGAACGAACCCGCTTTAGAGAAGACTTTAGCCGAAGGGCGTGTCACATTCTATAGCCGTTCCAAAAAACGTTTGTGGACAAAGGGAGAGACGTCTGGTAATTTCCTGAAGCTGGTGGATTTGCAGCTCGATTGCGATAAGGATACGCTTCTGGCGTTGGTGAAACCACACGGCCCAACCTGTCATACCGGTACCGATACTTGCTTCGGAACACCTAATGAGGGGGAGTTTGTGCGCCATCTCGAAAAAGTGATTCAGCAGCGCCGAGATGAGCCTTCAGATCAATCGTATACTTCTTCGCTTTTCCGTAAAGGAATCAATAAAGTTGCCCAGAAAGTAGGGGAGGAAGCGGTTGAATTAGTGATTGAGGCCAAGGATGATAACGAAGAACTATTCCTGAATGAAGCAGCTGACTTACTCTATCATTATATCGTACTCTTAGCTGCAAAAGGGTATGCCTGGGACGATGTGATGAAAGTACTCGAAAGTCGCCACCGTTAGTGCTTGAAATTCTGTACATTAGCCATATATAATTCTAAGTCGAAATAATGGCTCGTTCGCGTACTGATCATGAAATTCCTGGCTTGGTAGAAGCCCACTATTTTTCTTCCTTTGGTTGCTTCAAAATCACTGGCAGTAATCAGGGATTAAGATCCGTACAGCTTGTAGATACTAAGCCTTGTCCGGCTGGCCCTATTCCTAGAGAGTTGAGGACTGCTGTGAAACAGTTGGATGAGTATTTCAAGCAGCAGCGAAAGGAATTCGACTTAGATATTGACTTTTCAGGCTACACGCCTTTTCTGCGATCTGTTTGGGAACAGCTATTAGAAATCCCTTACGGCCGCACTACTTCTTACCTATCTATCGCCGAAAAATTGGGTGATCCTAAGGCTATCCGAGCCGTTGGTCAAGCTAATCGTAATAATCCCATTGCGATCATCGTACCCTGTCATCGAGTGATTGCCAAGAACGGCGATCTTCAAGGGTATTTCTACGGACTGGATTTTAAGCGCCGACTATTGGAGTTGGAAAATCCCCTTAGCTTTGCGCGCCAGGGAAGCCTGTTCTAATCAGCGGGAATACTTCAACCTATTTCTGTTCGTTTAGCACTTATTCTTCCTGTCTTGTTAGCGCAAGCGGATAGTAACTACTGCGAAAGAATGAACCGAGAATTTGCCGGCAATGCGGTTTTGATCGTCACCATCAATGTGTTGGTCAAGTCGTTCTATCTTTTCGGTATTGATCGGACGGTACAAAACAGCCTGCCAGAGGGGGATTACGGTCTGTATTTTACCCTCTTTAATTTTGCTTTCCTTTTCCAGATTATCTCCGACTTTGGCTTGCAGAACTTTAATGCTCGGCAATTATCTCAGTCGCGTCATCTGTTGTCGAAGTATTTTCCGTATCTGCTCAGTTTAAAGCTCGGCCTGGGAGTTCTATTTGTTGGGTTCACTATTGTTGCTGGATATCTATGGGGCTTCCGGGATTCGGCAGTTTGGTGGATGCTGCTTGGTATTTGCGTCAATCAGTTTTTACAAACCTTTGTCCTCTTCCTACGATCTAATTTGGCGGGTCTAGGGCTCTATCGCCTGGATAGCTGGATGTCGGTGGTGGATAAAACGCTACTAATCATAATTGCAGGGGCGATGCTCTGGGCGCCAGCCTGGCAAGCAGACTTTACGATCGTACGGTTTATTCTTGCCCATACCGCTGCGTACGCCCTCACAATACTGGTTTTACTCTATTTACTATGGCCTCGTTTGGGGTATTTGCAGTGGCGCTGGAAGCCGGTACAGTTATGGTCTTTCCTACGGCAAAGTGCTCCTTATGCGCTAGTGGTATTTCTGATGACCGCTTACACGCGCTTGGATGCTATCATGATTGAGAAACTACTGCCCAACGGGGTGATGGAGGCGGACCGTTATGCCTCGGCATTTCGCTTGTTGGATGCCGCAAATATTGGTGGTTTCCTCCTGGCCGGTTTGTTGCTTCCCATGTTCGCACGATTACTAAAGACGGAGGAGTCTGTGAAACCATTGACCCAGCTTGCCATTAGCACCGTCTGGTCTGGAGCACTCACGCTAGCCGTGAGTGTTTGGTTCTTTGCTACACCCATAATGATAGGACTGTACACGGATGGAAATGCGTACTCCGGACGAATCTTGCAATGGTTGATGTTGACTTTCATTCCGATGAGCGGTGGGTATGTATACGGCACCCTGCTTACAGCGAATGCGAACTTGCGTCCAATGAATTGGATTTTCGCAATTGGAATAGTGGTGAACGTCATTCTTAATCTCGTGCTTATCCCAGAACGTGGTGCAGAAGGAGCAGCGATCGCCACATTGCTTACCCAGAGCTTTACATTCTTGGCCCAAGTGCTATTGGCTCAACGCTTATTGCAATTGAATTTCCTTCCTGTATTGCTGGTTCGGTTTATGCTCTTCATTGGTTTGCTAGCTGGTTTGACGTGGTTGATGCAAAACCACTGGGATAGCGTCGGTTGGGCTGTTAAGTTTGTCTTGGCTATATCTATTGGTGCTGTTTTGGCGTTTGCCTTAGGACTACTCGATGTAAAAAGGTGGTTAGAATGGCTTGGGATACGTCAGGAGGAGTGATTAACTCCCGGCTTTTTCTACATTTGCAGAAAATTTGTGAGTCGATAATATGACTGCTCAAAACGAAAAACAGTTGGAGAAGGACACAGAGGAGGTAAAAAGGACAGATTTACTAGATGTTGTGCGTACCCTTTTTCGTTGGAAAAAGGTGATTATTGCTGCTTGTTTAGCAGCTGGTATAGGCAGTGCAATCATCGTTCTTCTGGTGCCGGAATATTACCAATCTACGACCGTCTTCTTCGCTACTAGCCCAGATCAAGCCACGCCAGAACTACTGTTTGGCGATGGAAGTATTGCTCCGGAATTATACGGAAATGAAAACGATATTGATCGTATGCTGACTATCAGCGAATCCAACGATCTTGTCGATTTCCTAGTGGATACCTTTGATCTGTATACCCACTACGATATCAACCCTGATAATCCGAAGGGGCAATACTACGTCCGTAAGCACTTCATGGGACTTTATGAGATCGAGAAAACGAAACGCGATGCGATTCAGTTGACGATTGAAGATCAAGACCCTGAGATGGCGATGGTTCTTGCCAAAACTGCTCGGAATAAGATTGACCAATTGACGCAAGAGTTGATCAAGGACGGTCAGGAAAGAGCCATTGGAACTTTCGTGAATAACATTGCTGCCAAAGAGGAGTTGATCGGGGTGTTAAGTGATACCCTACAATCGCTACGCCAACGATACGGAATCTTCAATACCGAAGCCCAATCTGAAGGTCTTACATCCTTGGCTGCCGGTACCGAAACTAAATTGATTAGTACACGAGCTAAGCTTGCGGTCTTTCAGGAACGCGGCGGTCGTTTTCGTGACTCGGTTGCGGTCTACGAAGTAAGAGTAGCTGGTTTAGAGGAAGAAATGACCCAGCTTGATAATAAGCTAAACCAGTTTAACGAAGGTTTATCTCAAGTACTGCTCAATACTCGTCAATACCAAGAAGCGAACCGAAGCTTAAGTGAAGACAAGGAAAAGCTAAAGCAGTATCGGGCTACTTTCGAATCCAATATTCCGTCTATGGTTCTGGTGGAAGATGCTATGCTTCCGTTGGTGAAGTCTCGCCCGTTCCGGACCTTGATCGTCCTAGCAGCGATTTTCATTACCTTCTTCTTTACGGTAGTGGGGATTTTACTCTACGAGGCTTACGGAGATATGGATTGGAAGGCCATCTATCGCGGAGAGTAATCCTGGGCTTATGCTAGCTGCCATCCGCCACCACCTTTCCACATTACCAGCAGGGAGTACACTTGTGTTATCCTTTGTGGGTGTGGTATTGTTGTCGGTATTTGCAGCCGCTGCTAGTGGTTACTATTTCCTGGCGGCTTTACCAGCTGTTTTTATTGGTGGCTATTTGGCGCTAGTCGATTTCAAACCGATCTACTGGTTGCTCATCGTTTGCATTCCCTTTTCAACAGAGATTCAACTGCCCGGTGGCTTTGGTACGGACTTGCCTACTGAACCACTTATTGTGGGGCTGATGGTGTTATTTGGGCTCTTTGTGTTGAGCAATCTTAAGTCGCTCTCCACAGATTTGCTGCGTCATCCGCTGAGTTTAATCCTAATGCTACACGTAGCTTGGGTCGCTACCACCACTATTACTTCAGGTCTCTTTTTCGTGTCCTTGAAGTTCTTGCTCGCCAAAGTGTGGTATGTAGTCACTTTCTTCGGGCTAAGTGCTTATCTACTTCGTACGGATAAAGACTTTCGGCAGTTCTTTTGGATCTTCTTTTGGCCGTTTATTATAGTAGTACTAATTATCCTATTGCGGCATGCTTTGTTGGGCTTTTCCTTTCAGGGCATCCATAGTATCATGCACCCCTTTCAGCGGAATCACGTGAACTACGCTGCTGCATTAGCGCTGTTCTATCCTTTTATGGTCCTTATGCTTGGTCGATATAAGCGTTGGTCCATGCCTTGGAATGTGCTTGTAGGAGGATTAGTTATTGTACTGCTTGCGGTTTACTTTTCTTATACACGAGCTGCTTATATCGCCCTGATTATTGCATTGGGCACCTACTTCATTCTGCGATGGCGCTTGATGCGCTATGCGCTTATAGGTGCCGGGGCGGCGGCAATCATTGGTGTGGCTCATATGGTGAGCAATAGTACTTACCTGGAGTATGCGCCGAATTATGATCGCACCATCTCGCATGAACGTTTCGATAACCTGATTGAGGCTACCTATAAGATGGAGGACATCTCTACCATGGAGCGTGTCTATCGTTGGGTGGCAGCAGGCCATATGACGCCGGAACGCCCAATTTTCGGTTGGGGCCCAGGCAACTTTGTCAATTTCTATAAACCGTATGCTGTAACCAGCTTCCGGACTTACGTGAGTGACAACCCGGAACAGTCCGGAGTCCATAGCTACTTTGTTATGACGTTGGTTGAGCAAGGCCTGCCCGGGCTGATCATATTCATTGCTTTATTAGTGGTCTTTTTCTTGCGCGGTGAATACCTCTACCATGCTTTAGCTGCTTATCCGAAACGACAGACTATCGTTCTTACGGTGGTATTATCTATGACCGTTATCACGGCTTTTCTTTTGATCAACGACCTCATCGAGACGGATAAAATTGGGTCTTTCTTCTTTATCAATCTGGCCATCTTCATTAATCAAGATCTTTTTCTACGTCGCCAGCGCTTATCCTCTTCTGTTCAGGAAGATGCTTAGATTAAGTTTATTTTATTGATTATTAGTGTTTTGTGCTTGGGTGTCAAAAGTTGAGACCCAAATGGCGTGTAATTTTCCTTTTGAAGGAATCTTCCAATTAAAAACACGCTCTCATGCAAGAAGATTTCTTACACTTTGTCTGGCGCCTAGGTCGGTTCCGGATGAAAGACTTAATTACTACTACAGGGGAAACCATTAGTATTGTCGATCCTGGTCAACACAATCAAGATGCTGGGCCTGATTTCTTGAATGCCCGCATGCGTATTGGCTCCACCCTTTGGGCCGGGAACGTGGAGATGCATTTACGGAGCTCACAGTGGTACGCCCATGGGCACGAAAAAGACCCTAACTATGACAATGTCATTCTCCACGTGGTACTCGATGAAGACCAAGTCGTCTATCATCCAAATGGCGAACGTATACCCTGTTTGAATCTCCGGACATATGTATCACCAGGATTAGCTCGCCAGTATCTTCGATTGTTGCACAGCGAATATTGGATTTCGTGCCAGACTCAATTGCATCAGGTGCCAGAGATCAAACGGCAGCTGTGGCTAGATCGACTACTGGTTGAGCGTTTGGAACAACGAACAGAACAACTGACCGAACTATTAGAAAGCAATAACGGCGACTGGGAAGAAACTTTCCATCAAGGTTTAGCGTGGGGCTTAGGTCTTAAAGTGAATGCGGATGCATTTCTCATGTTGGCGCAATCAATACCGTTGAAGACTATACAACGCCATCGTAATAGCTTGCTTCAGTTGGAGGCCCTGTTATTTGGTCAGGCAGGATTGCTGGAAAGTCAATTTACTGATGATTACCCGAAGGCACTTCAAAAGGAATACGACTTTTTGAAACTCAAGTTTGGCCTTCGCCCCATCTCCGCCAATCATTGGAAATTTATGCGGATGCGTCCTGCAAATTTCCCAACCGTACGAATTGCGCAATGGGCCACTCTGCTTTATCGAACAGGAGCACTATTCAGTAAGATGTTAGCCGCTCAAAAAGTAAAGGAGATCGAAAATGCTTTCGTTGTTGAGTTGTCTAACTACTGGCAAACCCATTTTCGCTTTGATAAGCCTGCCGCCAAAAGAACCAAGACTCTAGGGCGGGCTCGGGTTCATTTATTGATCATCAATGTAATTGCTCCCTTCTTGTTTCTCTATGGCAAGAAACGAGATGAGCAGCGGTTTCAGGATCGTGCCCTACAGCTGCTGGAGGAGTTGCCGCCAGAGAAAAATACTGTTCTCGAGCGATGGAAACAATTTGGTATGTCAGCGGATCAAGCTGCGCAGAGCCAGGCGCTGCTTCATTTAAAGAAACAGTACTGCGATACGAAACGATGCCTAGACTGTGCTATCGGTTGTCAGATATTGCAACGGCCATCAGGCGCCGAAGAAGAGGCTGCTCCTTATCTACCTATCTGGTGGCTTGAACCCGCTGCTGAACCCACGTCAAAGGAATAGTGACGATGAGTGCGGGAAGCAAGTTCTCAACATTGATTTGCCCCAGTTCTAAGATGTTTATCGCGATCCCAATAATTAAGGCGCCACCGACGCTGCTGAGCTGGGCAATCATGGTAGGGGTAAAGAAACGCTGCAGTTGGCGAGCCATCAACGTGATGCCACCTTGAAATATGAGCATCGGAACGATCGAAAAAAGGACTCCAATACCGTAGGTAGCAGCAAAAGCTATGGAGGAGATACCATCCAGGGTAGACTTTACCATAAGTAGGTCTCGTTTGCCTTTGAGACCTTCTTCGATTGCTCCGACGAAGGTCATGCTGCCAATACAAAAAAGAAGGAAGGCAGTGATAAGGCCTTGTGTAAAGGTACCTTCACCGATGTTTAGTGCCACCTTGATGCTGTCTCCCAGGTTCTGAAGGAAAGACTGTATGCCAATTAATTCACCGAGAATAGCACCGAGAATCAGACTAAAAATAAAATTCAGCAAATATCCTTCCGGTACCTTTAATCCCATCATGATACCTAGGATTAGGGTGGCCAGGCCAATGGCTTGAAAGATGATGCGCTGGATGTTTTCGGGAAATATCCCCTGTAGATAAAGTCCAATTAGGCTGCCAATCGCTACTGTACCCATATTGATTAAGGTACCTATTGGCCATTTGCTTGTGCTAATCCCCATTTATATTTCGTTATGGTATAAATGTAACAATCCTCCCTAACATCGGATATAAATGGTAGAAGCACTATCTTAAGCGCTAAGAGGATTTTATAAAATACGCTCTCCAGTTCGCGAAGTATAAAACATCCAACTAACCAATTGAAGTGAAAAAAGGGGCTAAAAACATCAATATTGCTGTTCTCTATGCTGATGCCGACAAGGATACTTGGGCGGAAATGGAACGCCATCTAGGCATATTGGCTAAGATGCATTCTAATGTGCGAATTTGGACGGTCAAAGACATTGATCTAGGTGCAGTTATCAATCGAGAAATCCGTCGCGAGTTAAGCCAGGCGGATATCACACTACTCCTACTGAGTGCCGACTTTGCAATTGAAGATGTCTTCGATGAAGAGACGCGTATCCTGTTATCAAACTATGCAGCTCATTCGGGTAAGGGGCGTTATGTGATGCCGGTAATTGTTCAGGACTTCATGTGGCGCGACCATTATGACGATGCTTTCGATATTGAAAAGCTAAAGTTCTTCGATCGGATCATTGATACACCAGGAAGTCGAGATGCTATTTATCGCGAAATTACCGAGACGCTCAATCAGTATATCAAAGAGATTAATGCCAGGAGTATCCGATTTGTTATCCCTACCTGGGTAGGCTTCATCGGCGGCATCATGTACAATAATGGGTTTATCCGATCGCGGCAAACAAGCCTCTACAAGCAGTACAAACGCACCCTGCGCTATGAAATCAGTGATAATGTAGAGGAGACCTGCCAAATGATGGAGTCTGGTGAGGCTGATCTTATTTGGGCAACACTGGACCGGCTACCATCTGTACTATTTAAACTCAAGGATCATAACCCCAAGGTTATTGCTCAAGTCAGTTGGTCGAATGGAGCTGATGCGATAATTGCGCGGAACGGGATCAAGACCTTGGAAGAGCTTAAAGGCAAGAAGGTTATTTACCCTTATGATTCACCTGCTTTCACTTTCCTGAAGTATGTGCTAAAGGAAACGGGGATGGATACTTTTGATATCGTTCATCTTCCGCAAAAGAACGTGGATCTCGACGTAATCAGCAAAACCTTCCAGCATGATGAGTCGATAGACGGGGTTGTAATGTGGAGCCCTTACGTGGAATCTTGCTTGGCTGAGGTCCCTGGAACCACGGTCATTGCTCATACTGGAGACTACCCCAATTTGATTACCGATGTGATAGTGGCTACGCAAGAGTTCGTGAATCTGAACCGAGACGAACTACGTTTGCTGTTCCAAGGCTGGTTTGAGGAAACCGCCAAGTTTGCTCAGGACGAACTCTATAAAATTGGTGCATTGGGTGTTCTAATCGAAGCTATTATTGAGCCTCTACCAACAATCATTCCCACTGAAATTAAAGCAGATTTGGTGGATAGCTTACGCACCTACTTCCAATCTTCTCTGGAGAAAGTTCACTTGTCTACACTGGAGGAGAATAAAGCTTTCTTTGGTAAAGTGGACGGGGAGGAATCTCCTGCAGCTGCTTTGTATCAGCGGTTTCTGGAGTTTCAATTTCCTGAATTTCTCTTAGATCCTGCCATGCAGTGGGATCAAGTTGTCGACACGTCCGTCTTGGATGGGATTACAAAGGTGGGGAAATAGTTACTGCGTAAAACATGAGGGATCTGTTGTGAATTAACTCTCGTGTGCTTTATCCATTCTCGGCCATAACAAACCATTGAAAGACTGCGTTGTTTTCATTGACATGAAATGGCTTAGACGTTTTTTCTTCTTGGTTTTGGCGCTATACGCTTTGGGTTGCGGTGCTGTGTATCTACAGCAGGAGCGTATGTTATTTCAACCCAGTCAGTTGCCAGATAGCTTTGAGTTTTGGACCGGCGAAGAGGTGTACATCCCGGTAGCCGACGATGTGCGTTTGCACGCGATGTGGTTACGTTCCTCCCGGCGCTCTAGAGGAGTGGTCATGTATTGGCACGGAAACAGAGGCTCTAATCGTCGCTGTTTGCGGCAAGCGGAAAATCTTGCGGGCTTGGGTTATGATGTGTTGATGCCTGATTATCGTGGCTATGGTAAAAGCGATGGCGAAATTGAGTCGGAAGAACAACTTTTTACCGATGCCCAGGAAGTTTACGATTGGCTTCAACAGTATTATGATGAAGATCAGATAGTGCTGCTAGGCTATTCGCTGGGAAGTGGGATCGCCACCTACTTGGCTAGTGAGAACAATCCTCGGCACCTCTGCTTGGTAGCTCCTTATCAATCGATGTTGGCGATGAAGGAATTATTCGCGCCATTCATCCCTTCATTCCTGCTGAAGTACCCACTGCGTAATGACCTTTTACTTCCGGAAGTAAATGCACCTGTCACGCTGTTTCATGGTACACGAGATGAACTCATTCCGTATGAACATTCGGTATATCTACACGGCTTAGTTGAAGAACGTGGCCGCTTAGTGGCTTTAAATGGCTCGGGGCATAGAGGGGCAATCTTTAGTGATCTGCTCCGCCGCGAATTGGGGGCTATATTACAATAAGCCACGCCCTTTCTGTATTTTTGACCGCTTTTACAAAATGTAATGGCGAATTGAAGTGGGATACATCGTTATGATGAGGTGTGCTTCGATCCTGTATTCTTACAGCGACAAGCGCATTCAAGGTCTAAACTAAGTACTGATCTTTATCCTTTTCGTTTCCTATCCCACCTAGTTCCATAAAAAGTAATTGAACGCATGAGTAAGAAAGCTATTCTGTTTTTGGTTTTGTGCTTGACCGTGGGTGCGACCCAGGCTCAACGCAGTATCTCTCTTGAGGACATCTGGCAATATTACACTTTCATGCCCAAGCGTGTGCCAGGATTCAATTTCATGAATGATGGAAGCCATTACACACGTCTGGAAGGCAATAAGATCGAACAGTATGATCTACGTAATGGTAAGCAGGTAGCTACCCTTTTGGATGTGGCCAGCATTGCAGATGTTGACGGTATTCAGAATTACCAGTTCACTGAAGATGAAGATCGCATCATTCTGAGCAATAATGCGGAGTCGATTTACCGCCATTCCTTTGCCGCCGACTTCTATATCTACAACCGTGGAGATCAATCGGTACAGCGCGTATACGAAGAGGGCAAAAAGGTGCGCCTAGCAGCACTTAATCCACAAGGTGATAAGGTGGCATTTGTCTACGAGAATAATCTGTATCTGCAAAACCTAGCTACCGGTGAGAGTACCCGTATTACATCCGATGGTGAGATGAACAAAATCATCAACGGTGCCGCTGATTGGGTGTACGAGGAAGAATTCGGTGATGATCATGGCTTCTTCTGGTCGCCTGATGGTCAGCAGATTGCTTTCTACCGTTTTGATGAATCGGCGGTCTCTGAATTTACGATGACCAACTATCGTGATGGACTATACCCAGAGTATGTCACTTTCAAATACCCTAAGGTAGGGGAGGAGAACAGCACCGTGAGTATTCATATTTACGACCTGGCTTCTGGTAAAACACGAAAAGTGGCTGAAACTGGCGCTGAGTGGGAGTACTTCCCGCGCGTAAAGTGGACGCGTAAAGCAGGAGAGCTTTGTGTGTTCTTTATGAATCGTCATCAGAGTAAGCTAGAACTTCGCTTGGTAGATTTCGTTGGCAATAGCCGTACACTTCTACAGGAGGAGAGTCCTTACTACATCGATATACATGACAACCTCTATTTCTTAGAGAATAGTGATCAGTTCGTTTGGACCAGTGAGCTTGGAGGGTATAACCACGTGTACCTCTACAATATGGATGGTAGCCTAGCTCAACAGCTGACTACTGGCCAGTGGGAAGTAACCAACTTCTACGGCTTAGATGAGGAGAATGGTATGATCTACTATCAGGCGGCTAAGCGCAACCCGATGCAGAGAGAGATCTACGTGAGCGGACTTGATGCATCAGCTACTCCAAAAGCACTTGCTGCTGAGGCAGGTACAAGTAGCGCACAGTTTAGCAGTACGTTTGACTACTTCGTACTTACCCACTCTTCTATCAATAAGCCAGCAAGCTACACCGTACTGGACCGAGACGGTGAAGAAGTTCGCGTGATTGAAGATAACGCTGATCTTCAGAACCTGCAAGAAGCCTATGGTGTGCAGGATGTGGAGTTCTTCCAATTCAATACAGACGATGATGTACAGTTGAATGGTTACATGATCAAGCCGCCATTCTTTAATGAAAAGCGTGTATATCCGGTATTGATGTATGTATATGGCGGCCCAGGCAGCCAGACGGTTAAAGACAGTTGGGGTGGCCAAAACTATTGGTGGTTCCAGATGCTAGCGCAACAGGGATACATTGTAGTAAGCGTAGACAACCGAGGTACAGGAGCGCGCGGAGAGCAGTTTAAGAAAATGACTTACCAGCGCCTTGGTCATTATGAGACCATTGACCAAACAGCTGCTGCTAAATACCTGGGAAGCCAAAACTACATTGATGCTAAGCGAATTGGCATCTTTGGTTGGAGTTATGGTGGCTACATGGCAAGTTCTTGTATTCTGAAAAGCCCAGAGCGATTCAGCGCAGCCATCGCAGTGGCTCCAGTAACCAACTGGAAGTGGTATGATACCATCTACACGGAGCGCTATATGCGGACAGTGTCTGAAAATGAAGAAGGCTACCGCCAGAATTCGCCAGTCTATTTTGCTGAACAATTACAGGGAGACTATCTCTTGGTGCATGGTATGGGCGATGACAATGTGCATTTCCAGCATACTGCTGAAATGGCGAATGCCTTAATCCAGGCGAATCGACAGTTTGATACCTATTTCTATCCAAATAAGAACCATGGCATTTATGGAGGACTAACTCGTTTGCACCTCTATACTAAAATGACGGAGTTCTTGGATAAAAACCTAAAAGCGCAGCGTGCGGTAGAAGGGCGTCCAGCAGGCGTATTGCGTATGCAGCCGATGCAGAAGAGCCGTCAACGCTAAAATAGAATATATGAGAAGTGCGGCGGAACGATTGAGCTGCTGCACTTCTTTCTTATCTACAAGGAGAGGGGAACTATCCCCGGAAAACGCTGTTAATTAACGCAGGAAAATTAACTTTTCGATTTTGAACTTTGAATGAGAAGCAGAACGCTTCATTTTAAGAGCGCTTCTCATTCGAAATTCTTAAAAAAATCGACAAGTAATTTTTCAAGTAGCACTAAAGGAAAACAAAGCAGGAGTATAACCACCGGATGGCAGAAAAGAAGAAAAAAGCGAACATTGAGATAGTTAACCGCAGAGCGACTTTCGAGTTTCAATTTATCGACGTCGTAGAAGCGGGTATCGTATTGACAGGAACTGAAATCAAATCGATTCGGCAGGGCAACGTGAATCTTCGCGATGCATACTGCTTGTTCAAGAACAATGAACTCTTTATCCACAACATGTTCATAGCGCATTACGCTTTTGGTAATCAGTTTAACCATGAGTCGCGGCGTACACGCAAATTGTTGCTCAAACGCTCAGAGCTTAAGAAGCTAGAGAAGAAAGTGAAAGAGCGTGGATATACCATCGTTCCACATAAACTCTATATCAGCGACCGAGGATTTGCTAAAGTAGAAGTTGCTTTAGCTCAGGGTAAGAAGAGCTTTGATAAGCGCGAGAGTATTAAGCAGAAGGACCTGAAGCGCGATATGGATCGAATGAAGCGCAGCCGAATGTAGGGCGATTTTATCTACTGAAACAAAGAAGAGGGTATCAGCAATCAATTGCTGATACCCTCTCTCTTTTGATATGATAGCAAATGCTACCGTGGTTGTTTTATACGAGTTTGTTGCCTTCTCCTGGGAACACGACGTCAGGTTGATAGGTCTTTGCTTCTTCCGGGGTCATCCAGCCATAGGCGATAATGATAACAACATCACCCACTTGTACACGTCGGGCAGCAGCACCGTTTAGGCAGATCATGCCAGAACCGCGTTCGCCTTTAATGGTGTAGGTCTCGAAGCGTTCACCGTTATTGTTATTGACAATCTGTACGCGTTCTCCTTCCTGCAAATTTGCAGCATCCAGCAAGTCTTCATCAATAGTGATACTACCCACGTAGTTGAGGTTAGCCTCTGTCACTACTGCGCGATGAATCTTAGATTTGAAGCGTTGAATTAGCATAGTTTCGCGAAGTATAATATTTGTTTATCGTGCCTTGTTTTTTGTTTTCCTTTTAAAAATCAAGACATCAAAACAGTAAACAAAACAAAATTACGAAAGTTTTTGAATGGCTTTCAAGCTTTAGACGTAAAATAGACCCAAAAGTTACAATTGTCCACGTAACAGCATGTTGTCGATAAGGCGCACCTCACTGGCCCATACTGCGGTACAGGCTACTATGCGTTTGGGTAGGTCTTCGGTATCGGGAAGGGGTGTTAAGGTGTCGGCATTGACGATTGTGAAGTATTCCGGGCGAAATCCCGGAATCTGTAATGCCTGCATTGCCCAGTTTTCAATAGCGCTAGGGCTTTCGCCTGCGGCAAGTTTTTCTTTGGCGGAAAGAAGTGTTTGGTGGAGTACTGTTGCTCGCTGACGGTGGTCGTCTGTGAGCCGTACGTTCCGGGAGCTCATGGCCAGCCCATCCGTTTCTCGTACGGTTGGAACGGTCACTACTGTTGTATTAATGGAGAGTTGGCGAGTCATGTCTCGGACAATCAGTTGCTGCTGAAAGTCCTTCTGTCCCATGTAGAGGTACTCTGGCGTGACAATGTCCAGTAGGCGTTTTACTACTTGAGCAACACCGGCGAAGTGCCCGGGTCGTTCTTGGCCTTCCATAGTTTCGTCGAGCGGAGAGAAGTCAATGGATAGGGAAGTATCTAGATCTTCAGGGTACATATCCGACACTTCTGGTAGAAATGCGACTGTACAACCAACCTTTGCCAATTTTTCCAAGTCTTTACCCGGTGTGCGCGGATATTTATCTAGGTCGCTAGCCTCATTGAACTGAGTGGGGTTGACAAAGATACTGGCTACTGTGACTTGGTTTTCCGCTAAAGAACGCTTGATCAGAGATAGGTGTCCGTCGTGTAAAGCGCCCATCGTCGGGACGAATCCAACCGTACGATTATTGGTACGAGCACCGTTCAGAAACTCCCGTAACTGATCGACGCGTTTGAACAAGTACATTGCCTAGTGAATTTTCTTCCCAAAAGTGGGAGGCAAATATAGCCGTTTTTCATAAAGAGGCCTTTTTAGGCTAGGGTTTTCAAAGGTAAATGCCTGATTTTTACTATCTTTGCAGCTTGAATTGAGAAAGCACTTTTAAAAGTAAAGGTGTGCTCTTAATTCCCCTTTATTGAAACTGATGTTTGAATTTCGAAAATAGAGATAGTAGGCGTATGAGCAAAAAGAAGGTACTGATCGTTACCCAGGAGATGGAGCCTTACACTAACCTCTCACAGATTTCAGAGACTGTCCGTAAGATGGCTCCGTATGTGCAGGAGAACAATATGGAGATCAGGGTACTCATGCCTCGGTTTGGAACCATTAACGAACGCCGCCACCGTCTCCACGAGGTGGTTCGTTTGTCAGGTATGAATATTATCGTCGATGACGATGACTATCCTTTAATTATCAAGGTAGCTTCACTTCCAGAAGCCCGAATGCAGGTTTATTTTCTTGACAACGAAGATTTCTTCAAGCGCAAGTTCCTCTTCCGTGACGAAGACGAGCAGCCTTTTGACGATAATGCAGACCGCATGGTCTTCTTCTGTAAAGGAGTGTTGGAGACTGTTAAGAAGTTCGGTTGGGCGCCAGATATCGTGCACTGCCACGGTTGGATGACCAGCCTAATTCCGTTGTACTTGAAGACAACTTACAAGAACGAGCCTCTTTTTGAGAATGCCAAGATCGTTTACTCGTCTTACGAGTCAGACAACTTCGCGCAGTACTTCAACGATAGCTTCACCGCTAAGGCGTCTATCAATAACCTGCAGGAAGAAGATCTTCACATTTACCAAAACGGCAGTGGTGTAACGCTCGAAGCAGGAGCAATCCGCAGTGCTGACGCTATCGTCCGTGGTTCTGAGAACCTGTTAGACGAAGCGGTATCTGTCCTTTCAGAAACAGATAAGCCAGTTATGGATTTCGATGCTGAGGAGTATCGCGCCAAACTTATTGAATTCTATCAATCACTCTTGACAGAAGAAGTTGAAGGCTAAGAGGTAGCTGCTTTGGTGTTGGTTTTGCCATGTCATCCGAAATAGCTCGCCAATACCAAAGCCTTGCAACCCATTAGTCGGCGCTCGATCCATTGTAGAAGGATAAGCGTAAAGTATCAACTATTGTATGAAGAACAGTTTTCGGGCCAGCCTGCTGGTAGTTTGCAGCGCACTTTCCCTTTTACTTACGAATTGTACTGACCCACTCGAGGTTGGTGCTGATCTACTAGCTGAAGACCGTGCCAGTGTCGGTTTTTCCGATACGCTTAAATTGGTCGCTCGCACTGAGCCAGCTGACTCTGTACCTGCTTTTTCTCCAGGTGTGGGGGCAATTTCCTCTTTCCTTTTTGGCCGTACAGAAAATACCTATTTCGGTATCACGGAATGTGGACTCTATTTTGAGCCGCTCTTGTTACGTGATTTAGGTGGTAATCCGGTTGAATTTATCACAGACCCGGCAGCCATCCTGGACTCAGTAGTCTTGGTATTGCCAATTGATTCATCTGGAATCTACGGTACTATTGCCGGAGAATTTGGAGTAGAAGTATTTGAGGTCACTGAAGCGATGGAGCCAACGGAAGTTGACGGTGCATTGGCGTTCTATTCGAACGTGTCATATGATGTAAATCCTATGCCGATTGCTTCAACCACCTTCCGACCAGATGTTGGTGATTCGATTTTTGTGAAGGAGCAGATTGACTTTACCACTCTGGATACCGTTGATCTAAAGCGACCTCACGTGCGTATCCATTTGGATGATGCATTTGGTGAGCGCTTTCTGCAGCAGGATACGTCAGTGTATACCAATGATAGTACACTACTCGATTTCTTCAAAGGAATATATGTGAAGCCTACGGGGGTTTCTCCAGGGATTATGAACTTCGCAATGAATCGGAGTTGGCCTGGAATTTATTTCTACTACCGACTCAATGGCGATACATTAACATACAACTTGGAAGCAGGTAGTATTGGCCGACGCATCAGTCAATACAATCACTCTTATGAGACCTATGTGGCGGGTGAGTTTATCAACGATCCGCTAACCAATGATAGCTTGATGTTCTTGCAAGGCCTGCAAGGCTTGCGAATCGCTTTCGAGATACCTGGCTTGCAGGACTTCGATAATAAGGTGATTAACAAGGCCGAATTAGAATTGACGGTGGAAGTGCCAGAGGATTATAACATCTTCCAATTCCCTGTAGCCGAACAAATCATCGTGTTGAGGGAGAATAGTGATGGACGCCTCGAGGCTATTGGAGATGTCACCGTTTTACCGAACGATCTTGACATTTACTTTGGCGGTCAGCCAGAAGAAGAAGATGGGCGTCGCCTCTATCGATTCAATATTTCAATTCATACGCAGTATGTTATTGACGGTTCTGAGCCGGAAACTTTGTATCTTCAGATTTTACCACGAGCTGGAAATGCGAGTCAGGTCATTTTCAAAGGGCCAGGAGCAACAACCAATCCTCCTTTACTCAAGCTGTCATTTACAGAATTGTAAGGCAAGAAAAGAGTTGCGTTCGCGTTATAGCTTCGTGACAAATAAGTATAGAACAACATCAACTAAGTAACACGCAAAAATGTCTTGAAAGTATTCAGGACATTTTTGTTGTGTTAGATAACAATCATAAATCGGTAGTGGGCTGACGCGGCCGATTGAGTAGACCAAAAAACTAAAGACCATGTGCGGAATTGTAGCCTATCTTGGCCACCGCGAAGCGTATCCTGTACTTATCAAAGGCTTGCAACGCCTTGAGTACCGTGGATATGATAGCGCTGGCGTCGCCTTATTGAATGGCGGACTTCACATTTACAAACGGAAGGGTAAAGTACAGGAGCTCATAGACTATGCTGCTGAAAAAGATCAGTCTGGTACTACTGGTATTGGGCATACCCGTTGGGCTACTCACGGTGCGCCGGAGCACGTTAACGCACACCCGCACAGGTCTGGAAACGGCCGCATCGCGCTGGTCCACAATGGAATTATCGAAAACTATGCACTATTGAAAACTGCCCTAGAAAAAGAAGGGCATGTTTTTGAGAGCGAAACAGATACAGAAGTACTTACCCACCTGATCGAAGCTATTCAAATGCAGGATGACCTGCCGATTGAGGAAGCTGTACGGATTGCCTTAACTCGTGTAATTGGTGCCTACGCTATAGTTGTTATTGATCGGGAGGATCCCTCAAAAATTGTGGCAGCACGTAAAGCTAGTCCACTTGTAGTAGGATTGGGTAAGGATGAGTTTTTCCTTGCTTCTGATGCTACTCCGATTGTTGAGTACACTAAGCGTGTGGTTTATCTTGATGATGAGCAAATTGCCGTAGTGAGCCTGGAAAATGGTCTACAACTACGTACAATTGGCAACGAAGAGCAGACGCCATTTATCCACGAGTTGGACATGAAGATTGAGGCGCTGGAGAAGGGCGGTTACGACCACTTTATGTTGAAGGAGATTCACGAACAGCCACAGACGGTAGCAGACTGTATGCGTGGTCGTTTGAGTGCAGAAGAAGGCTGGATTCGCCTAGGTGGACTGGAAGAGTTCGCGAATCGCGTGATGCAGGCGGAGCGCTTTATCATTGCTGCTTGTGGTACGTCTTGGCATGCCGGCTTGATTGCCGAGTATCTGTTTGAAGATTTAGCTCGCATTCCGGTTGAAGTGGAATATGCTTCAGAGTTGCGTTACCGCAACCCGATCATCACGGAAAAGGACTTGGTTATCGCTATTTCTCAATCAGGAGAAACAGCTGATACGCTTGCGGCATTAGAAATGGCGAAGCAAAAAGGAGCGATGCTCTTCGGAATTGTGAACTCAGTAGGTTCTTCCATTGCGCGCCTTACGGATGCCGGCTCTTATATCCACGCCGGACCTGAGATCGGTGTAGCTTCTACAAAAGCATTCACGGGCCAAGTGAGCCTACTTACCATGATGGCACTTAGTCTTGCCTACAAGCGCGGAACGATCTCAAACTCTTACTTCCGACAGCTGGTTAGCGAGTTGGCTACTATCCCAGATAAGATTCAGCAAGTACTGGAAAAGGACGAGCAAATACGCTATATTGCAGCTGAGATCAAGGATCACTCCAATGCACTATACCTAGGACGGGGTTACAACTTCCCTGTAGCATTAGAAGGTGCATTGAAATTGAAAGAAATATCTTACATCCACGCCGAGGGATATCCGGCGGCGGAAATGAAGCATGGCCCTATTGCGCTCATCGACGAGAACATGCCGGTCATTGTTATCACTACTAACCGCAGTGCCTACGATAAAATCGTTAGCAACATCCAAGAAGTTAAGGCACGTAAAGGGTTTGTGATCGCAATCGTAAACGAAGGTGATACCGTCATCAGTAAGATGGCAGACCACGTTATCGAAATTCCGAATACGGAAGAGCCTTTCACTCCTTTATTATCCGTTATCCCACTACAGTTGTTATCCTATCATATCGCTTTGATGAGAGGTTGCAATGTAGATCAGCCTCGAAACTTGGCTAAGTCCGTTACGGTAGAATAGAATAGGACGGAGCTGCTGCGGCGAAACATTTAATAGTAAAGCGACAAGCGAAGAAGAATATGATGGATTGGAATATGACCTATAATTCGGCTAAGGATAACTTGACTATCCCCGAGTATGGTCGGCACGTACAGCTACTAGTAGACCACGCGCGTACGATCGAAGATGACGAACTGCGTCAGCATTTCGCAGAGCGCATCGTTCGTCTGATGATGCAGATGGTGCCACAGAATAAGAATATCGAAAATTATAAGGGTAAGCTTTGGCGTCACCTGTTTCGGATAGCAGACAACGATCTGCGCGTTACTCCTCCAGAAGGAGTAGAGATGCCCGAAGACACGAGTGGTCGTCTATTCCCTGATACCGTACCATACCCAGAGTCGGAAGCTAAGTATCGTCACTATGGTCATAACGTGCAAACGATGATCAAAAAGGCGATCGCCATGGAAGATGGCGCTAAGAAAGATGGTTATGTAGCAGCAATTGCTGCCTACATGAAATTGGCCTATAAGACTTGGAACCGCGAGCACTATGTCAGCGACGAGATCATCAAAGCTGATCTACGTGCGCTATCGAAAGGAATCTTGGTAATTCCAGAAGAGCAATCTTTGGACAATCTTGTAAGCAAGAATGCGCATCGCCGTCGTAATAATAGCGGTGGTGGAAAACGCTCATCAAATTACAGCAATCGGGGCGGCCGCCGCAATAAAGGAGGCGGACGTGGTCGTAATCACAAGCGATAACGACTAAATCTAACACCAATAACTATCTCAAAGCAGTGCGCGACTCGTTCACGCACTGCTTTGAACGTGTTTAAAACCAACTATAACTCATGCAAACAGCCGGAACTTTCGTCGTCGAAGGCGGTCATGTTCTGAATGGAGAGATCATCCCACAAGGAGCTAAGAACGAAGCACTGCAGGTACTTTGTGCCGTTTTACTTACCGAAGAACCCGTCACCATCAGCAATCTACCGGATATCCGCGATGTTGCTATGTTGATCCAACTTATCAAAGGTCTAGGGGTTAAGGTGGAGCAATTAGCACCAGATACCTATCGCTTCGAAGCTAAGGATGTGGATGTCGACTATGTCCTTACTCAAGATTTCATCCGTGATGCTAGTAAGATCCGCGGATCAGTAATGCTCATTGGACCACTATTGGCGCGTTACGGGCGGGCATCTCTTCCTAAGCCAGGTGGCGATAAGATCGGTCGCCGTCGTTTGGATACGCACTTACTGGGACTGGAACAGCTTGGCGGACATTTCTCTTTTGATGGAGAAAAGAACCTTTATGCATTCCGGTCCAAAGGGCGACTACAGGGCTGTTACCTGCATATGGAAGAAATCTCGGTGACCGGTACTGCTAATGTCGTGATGGCAGCGGTATTGGCCGAGGGCGAAACCACCATTTACAATGCGGCTTGTGAGCCTTACGTCCAGCAGCTCTGTAGAATGCTACAGCAAATGGGAGCTAAGATCAATGGAGTAGGGTCTAATCGTTTGCATATTGAAGGTGTTGCTTCCCTTTCAGGAACCGATCACCGCTTGCTACCTGACATGATCGAGATTGGTAGCTTTATTGGTTTGGCTGCTATGACCAAATCAGAGATTACGATCAAGGATGCGCGGGTAGACCAATTAGGTATTATACCTCACGTATTCCGTCGCTTAGGTATTACGATTAATGTGGTTGGTGATGATTTACATATTCCGGCACAAGAGGAGTATGAAATCCAAAGCTTCATTGACGGCTCAATCCTCACGGTTTATGATGCGCCATGGCCTGGTTTTACACCGGACTTAATGAGTGTAGTTTTAGTGGTGGCTACTCAAGCGAAAGGTAGTATTCTTGTGCACCAGAAGATGTTTGAGAGTCGCTTGTTCTTCGTGGATAAACTAATCGACATGGGTGCGCAAATTATTCTCTGCGACCCACACCGAGCTACGGTAATTGGATTGAATCGCCGTTTTCAGTTAAGAGGAATTGAGATGACTTCGCCGGATATCCGAGCAGGAGTTGCATTGTTGATCGCGGCACTATCGGCTAATGGCAAGAGTGTTATCCGTAATATCCACCAGATTGATCGTGGATATGAACGGATCGATGAGCGATTGGCTGCACTCGGGGCGAAAATTACTCGCCTGGAGGAATAAAAATGACATAGATGATCTTATACAACGTCACGATAAAGATTGAACACGATATTCATAAGGATTGGCTGGCATGGATGAAGGTAGTGCACCTACCGGAAATGATGAAGACGGGCTACTTTATTGAGTATACAATCTCCCGTCTAATGGGTACCGATGAGAGTGATGGTTTTACCTACAGTGTACAATACTTGATGCCAAACTTTGCTGCTTATCAGGATTATCAGCAAGAGGAGGCTGCAGCTATGCAGCGTAAGCATCATGCGCGTTACGAAAACAAGTATGTGGCTTTCCGGACAATTATGAAGGTGATTGAGCGCGGAGAGTAAATAGCCGATAATCACTAATTCCGAAAATCGGGCTGACTGCATCAGTTGATGGGTTTACTGCATCAGTGCTTTGTTCTATAGCCTTGCTTGCTATTTATATGGCGTAATTTTGAACCTCTATTATTGAGACGGGTTAAATGCCTGTAGACTAGTAAGAAAACGTCTGTATAATGTTCAAGCGACTACTGCTACTGATGGCTCTTTGCAGCCCAGTGCTGCTTTCTGGGCAAATGGCCCTTGAAATGGCCGGAGAAGGTGAAAACGGATTGTTTTTACGTCGTTCTCAAGAAAGGATCACTGTAGATGGTGAACTCAATGAAGCCGCCTGGTTTACAGGTTCTCCTGCAACAAACTTCTGGGAAAACTTCCCCTCCGATTCCACGTACTGTGAATGGAAGACGGAAATCTACATGACCTACGATGACGATTTTCTGTACATCGCAGCGAAATGTTACGCCCCTGGAGATGACTATGTAGTACCTAGCCTTCGTCGTGATTATCGGGCCGGAGGTAGCGACAATATTACCTTTTTATTAGACCCTTTTCGCGATCGTACCAATGCCTTTGTCTTTGGTATGAACCCCTATGGTGTGATGCGAGAGGCGCTTATTTCAAATGGTGGAAATAACCGCGGCGACTGGCTTGGCGAATGGGATAATAAATGGAAAGGGGAGTCAGCTGTTTTCGGGGATTACTGGTCGTGCGAAGTGGCAATTCCTTTTAGCACCATTCGTTTCCCGGAAGGACAAAAGCAGTGGTATTTCAATAGTTATCGTTTCGATACACAAAGTAATACTCGATCTACCTGGCAACCGATTCCCCAGAATCAAATGATTATGAGTTTGGCTTACGTGGGGAATATGGAGTGGGAAGAAGCGCCCAAAACAGCAGGTAGTAGTATATCACTTATCCCTTACGTCACTGCCGGTACGCAACGTGATATTGAAGAAGGCCTTCCAGCGGATAACAACTTCAATGTAGGAGGTGATGCCAAGATCGCTGTTACTTCAGGCCTTAACCTGGACTTAACGGTAAACCCTGATTTTAGTCAGGTGGAGGTGGACCGGCAGCAAATTAACCTGAGTCGATTTGAGCTGTTCTTTCCAGAGCGGCGGCAGTTTTTCCTAGAGAATGCTGACCTCTTCAGTACTTTTGGTGATGATCGGGCAAATCCATTTTTCTCACGAAGAATAGGTGTAACTCAGGATACGAGTACTGGGGCCGCCTTGTCAAATCCTATCTATTTTGGTGCTCGCCTTAGTGGAAAACTGGATAATAATTGGCGAGTGGGCTTGCTTAATATGCAGACAGCAGATAACCCCGAGAATGGTTTGCCCAGCTATAATTACACGGTTACTGCGCTACAACGCAAGTTGTTTACAAGATCTAACGTCGGGTTCATCTTCGTGAATAAGCAAACCTTTGCCGATCTCACCAGTGATACCAGCGACGTATATCGCGAATACAACAGAGTAGCAGGTTTGGACTATAACCTGGCATCAGCGGATAACCGCTGGAATGGTAAGTTCTACTTTCATCATTCTTTTTCACCGACACAAGGAAATAATCCTTTCTCGCATGGTGCGCAGATCAATTATCGAGATCGTGACTTCGCTTTTGGAATGGAGCAGCGCTATGTAGGGGAGGAGTTTGATGCAGAGGTAGGTTTCGTGCCACGCCGAAACTATTGGCAGATGAATCCGCGAGCGGAGATGTTTTTCTACCCTAAGAAAGGAGGCATTAACCGCCACGGCCCCAGTATACGAAGTCGCTTCCTCTGGACTCCCGCAGAGGGGAGTACGGACCGGGTAGTCTTCTTCAACTGGAGCTTCAACTTCACGAATACCAGTAACCTACGCTTCTCTGTAGGTAACGAATACGTATATCTCTTAGAAGACTTCGACCCGACCAGGACTGATGCCACGCCATTGCCTGGCCAAGTTGGATATAACTACACCCGCTTTTCGGCCTCATATGAATCTGATCGTCGAAAGGAACTGTCCTTCCGAGTGGAGCCTACCATAGGTGAATTCTTCAATGGCTATCGCTACGGAGTGCAAACAAACCTAACCTGGCGCTATCAGCCACTTGGTCAGATTGCGCTGACGACGAATTACAGCTACATCGACTTGCCAGATCCTTACGCTAGTGCGGGCTTGTTTTTGATCGGACCGCGTATTGATTTGACTTTTTCTAAGAGCATCTTCCTGACGACCTTCTTCCAGTACAACAGTCAGATTGATAACGTGAACGTTAACGCACGTTTGCAGTGGCGCTTCGCTCCGGTATCAGACTTCTTCTTAGTGTACACCGACAATTACAATTCACTAGACTGGCGCGTGAAGAACCGTGCCATCGTGGCTAAGGTGACCTACTGGTTGAATACGTAGATAGGCTTGGTTGGAAGGTTTGATGGTTAGGGCGTTAGATAGTCATTAGTTTCCTTGTAGTAAGGCCCGTTTCTTGGGAGATTGCTCGTTGAGTCTCCAGTTGTAGTCTAAGAATTTTATGTCATTCTCGGTATCAATGGGGCTTTCGGCATATTGCTGAATGAAATCGTAACGACTGTCATAAGTGTCCCTGAAATCCATCCAGTACCAACTAAGGATTTTTGATAACTGTATCGGATTCTCGTAGATATTATTCCGGAAAGTGTCATTGACGAATTCACGTGAGGCTTGGTCCAATTGTTCTTCTAAACGATCGGCAGTGAAAGCGAAACGCTGCAATTTGGGACAGGAAAGACTAGCGCAAACTAAGGCAAAGTGTATGCGAGGATCGGAATATTCCTTGCGCAGAATGCCGTGCTCAATATTGTTGAGATCAAATGCTTCTCCTCCGATTTCAAAAAACTTGATATCCCATACAGAGTTCACAAATGGTACACCATTCTTGATTTCCTTGAGACCCGTAATCGGATAATGATCAACTACAAGCTTAATGGTGAAGGCATTGTAGGCATTAATCCAATAAGCCATCTGCTCTGCTTCCGACCAACTTTGATTGTTTGGTGGATTCTCTGCTAATAGCTGCAGGTACTCCTTTAGTAAGCTACTGTCGGCGGTCATGCCCTGATAGTTTACCAGCCCTTGGTCATCCACATGTTTCCTTAGCAGGCTATCCCAGCTCGCGTGGCTAATAGGTTGGCTGTCGGAGGCGACCTTCGGTGCAGAACAATTGGTCCAGGTAGTAACTACAAGGAGCAGAAGTAAAGCTGTTAGGCTGGTATACTGACGTTGAAGAGGTTCGGGAATCCAAACCTTCTTCAAGTACAGTATATGCCGACCGAAGTAGTGAGGGCTTCGCCCAAACCACTTCGCGTCATGTATAGTTTGTCGAGAAAACATTTTACATTCGTTTTTGCTAGAACTCCATCTGAAGGTGGAGTGTTGATTTTAGGTAACAAGCCATAATCTATCTGTCCGCACAAGGACATGCTCATGACCTCCTCTCCATTTACTATCCATTTAGAAGATCAAAAACAGATTCCGGTTCACGTTTATGGCAGCGGGGAGCAACTTCTTATTGCCTTTCACGGATACGACTATGATGGGCAGGTATTCAAAGCTTGGGCAGAAGATTTAGGTGGTATCTATACCATCTGCGCACCGGATTTGCCTTTTCATGGAGGTGCAAGATGGGACGAGTCTAAGTTTTCGCCAAAACAAATGGTCGATCTTATTCGGGCAATTGCGAAGCATCAGGGAGAAGAACGGTTCTCCTTGTCGGGGCATAGTATGGGGGCTCGAATCCTCGTGTGTACTGCGACTGAGCTAGCGCAAGACGTTGACCGTTTCGTCTTTCTTGCTCCGGCGGGTATTGGTAGCTTTGATCGAGTGTTGCCCTTGTGGGCGCAACGTGTATTAGAGTTTGCCCTTGCTTGGCCAAAATGGTTGGAACTAGGCGTAAATATTGGCTACCGCTTAGGATGGGTAAATAATTTTCGGAAGCGCTACGCAGAGGTACAGTTGTATCCAGCGGATAAGCGCAATCGCCTGTTCCGAGTATACAATTCTTTGGTGCATTTAAGAACCAGTCGCCCCGATCGGATACAATATTGGAAACAGAATGAGGTAGACACCTTGGTCGTGCTAGCTGAAGCTGATCGCTTTGTTCCCAACCCCAAGATTAGAGCCTACTTTGCCCGAGTTCCCCGAATTGATTGGCGTGAGGTGAGTGGCAATCACGATTTAGTGAATACACTTACTGCGGCTGTGGTGCGCGACGCAGTTCAAAAACGGTAATCTCTGGGTACATGCCTATTCGGCCTGGAAATGCCAGCCACCCAAAGCCACGATTCACGTACAGGAATTGCTTTGCCTCTTCGTACAGACCGGCCCATCTTGGATATACCAATTGTACAGGACTCCACTTTATTCCTTTGAAATTGATTCCGAATTGCATGCCGTGCGTATGCCCGGAAAGGGTAAGGTGTATGTGATCCTTATGCGGAAGTACTTTTTCATCCCAGTGCGAAGGATCATGTGAAAGCAGAATCTTGAAAGCGTCGGATGGTACGCCGTTTAGCGCCAGGTCAAGATCACCATATTGAGGAAAGGG